>ENA-UPTF01000660-UPTF01000660.1-marine-metagenome-genome-assembly--contig:-NODE-660-length-23483-cov-3.776638_pt1 | contig 23483 bp, 21 predicted proteins | sample MGYA00238166_ERZ767019 | MGnify/ENA primary metagenome ERZ767019 (study PRJEB28930, sample SAMN06266391) | marine metagenome | isolation source: Sea water from 250 m depth | place: Atlantic Ocean | study... | reverse complement strand
TTTTACAGATACTTGCACATTACATGGACTACATGAGCCACTATAGCTGGCTGCAGTCATTGTCCACGTAATTGTACCTGCAGCTTCATTTCCGCTACTAGAGTTACCGCTCTTCCATGTTATAGTTTGAGCAGAAGAACTAATAGGAAAAAATATACCTATTAGAAAAATAGAAAATAATTTTTTGATTTTATTCATTTAGATTGAAAGGAAAGCGAATTATAGATTAACGCCTAATACTAAAATGCCATCCAGCCAGCTTACATTTCCAAGCTTATTTTTTTTGTCATCAACTGCATCAAATGAAGTTGTAGAACGAACGCCAATTCGAACATCGAGCGCATTACCTAATGTAAATCCATAGGAATTTTCAGCAATAATGCCAAGCCCGCTTCCAACTATTCCACCTCCCAATCGAACCTGCCCAGGCCCGGCGGGAAATGAAAGTATTCCTGTCGCATGTATACCTGAGTAAACACCTCCAAATAACTTTCCTGGCTTATTATTACTAAACTTAAAAGTTCCTACTTCAGCTCCAAGTCTAAACCGAATGCCGGCAATTTGAAGTAACATAGGCAATTCAACAGAGGCTCTAAAATCAACGCCAGTGTCATATGTATTCAATCCACGATTAACAAATCCTGGAGATGCACCTACGAGATTTAATGTATATCCCAAACGATTCGCAGCTTCAACGATATCCTCTTCGGGTTCATCAGCAAAATCTTCAGAAAAGTCTTCAGTATCTTCATCATCAATAAATTCATCATCAAACTCATCATCCATAAATTCATCATCTTCAAACTCTAGGCCTTCCATATCATCTTCAAATTCTTCATCATCGGAAAAATCAAATTCTTCATCCAAACCTTCATCTTCTTCCTCATCACCCCAAAATATTTCCTCGACTGAGTCATCTTCATCTTGAGCGTACAGATTAGTTGATGGTGCTAGGACTAATAAAAACCCTAATAAAAAATATAATGTTAAATACTTAAAAGATCCTCTATTCATAAGAATACCCAATAATTTAAATTGGTTAACTTCAAGGCGCAGATATCTATCGTACGCGCTACTTGAAAAGTACGTTGTCCGCTATGAATTTAAGTTTCTCTCAATTATAAGGCAATAATTGCATTAATAACTAAAAAATGGCTTTTTCTAGTTATTTTTTGGGATCCCTTCACCTTCTATCCATGGTGCGCCAGCTTTTTCCAATCGTCGACTTAAGGCATCAAGATTTTTATTATTTTGATTTAATTGACTTTCAATCTTATCTAGATCTTTCTGTGCCAGCATTAAATTTTCTTTTGCAGTTTGAGTTGGACCAAAAGTAGCATATTCAATTACGCGTTGAACAACAAACAAACGACTACCAGCAGTAGGTTTCGTTTTCTCGCCGGGACCCATTTTTGAGCGATTACCACTTAGATCTTCATCCATCTCCATGAGTGATGATCTTAATGTACTTAATCGACGATCTAAATCGCCAACATCAGCTGTAGATTGCGATAATGCTGTATTCATACTGGTGATTTTTTTCAATGAATTTGCAACGGTTGTTTGTATTGCTGATGCACGCCTAACTGTACGTTCATATTCGCGCCAAAATGATGCAATATTTTCAAAGTCATCCGTTGGCAGTGCACCAGATCTTAAAGGGACCACATCAAAAGATTGCGAATCTGATAATTCATCTAATTTACCATCAACTTTTGAATACATTTTGACAGAGTAACGACCTGGAGCCGCTAAAAAACCGGATGCCTTAGAAGATTCAACACCTAATGCAATTGTATTTGGTGATGGAAGCCGGAGATCCCAAGCAACTCTATGAAATCCTTTTTTTACTGGACCATTTAAGCGGCGTACCGTATTCCCATCTTTATCCTTAACCTCTAAAATAATTTGAGGTTCTAACTCACGGCGCTCGGATTCGACTTTATCCCAACCAGGAAATCCAACAGATTTACCTTTATCTAAAATAGATTTTTCTTCCTTTTTTCTTTTTTCTAGTTTCGTTTCAAGTGTTTTACTCAAATGATAAGTAAACACAGCGCCAAAAGGTGGATTTGGAGCGACATAATAATTATCTCCTTGAGTTCCCTTTGGACCATTCCAGGGATCGTTAAACCCTAAATGTGGTCTCGGTATGTACCACCATGCTTTTCTTACAGGGAATAAAGTTCCTTCGGAATTCATTTGATCATTTGAAAGTGATCGAAATACACTAATATCATCAAAAACATAGAACCCACGACCAAATGATGCTCCTACAAGATCATTTTCACGTTTGTGAATTGCTAAATCTCGAAATGAAATGGTAGGCACATTGCCTTTTAACTTTGTCCAATTTCTTCCAGAATTAATACTAAAATAAATACCATACTCGGTAGCAGCAAAAAGCAGTCCTTTTTTAACATGATCTTGAACTATACGCCAAGTAAGTGTTCTGTCAGGTAAATTAGATGTAATTGATTTCCATGTCTTTCCTTGATCAAGACTTCTATAGATATAGGGTTGATAATCTCCATATTTGTGGTTATCTAATACTGCATAAACAGTATTCACATCAAAATTATCTGCTTTTATATCATTTACATAAGCGGTGGCAGGTACGCCTGGCATTTTTTTAACCTCTACTTTACTCCAAGACTTACCATCATTATTCGTAATATTGATAAAACCATCATCGGTGCCAGCATAGATTAAACCTGGCTTAATTGGAGATTCTGAAATCGCGGATATCGTGTTATAATTAGACATAGCAGAAACATCCCAAGCATTGTCCCAACTCTTTTTTGAGCCCATAATTGGTAGATCAAAGCGATTTTGATTGCGAGTCAAATCACCAGAAATGGGTTTCCAACTATCACCTCGATTATCAGATTTCCAAACGCGCTGTGACCCAAAATATAGTCTGGTTGGCTTATGCGGACTCACAAGTATTGGCGCATCCCAATTAAAACGTTCATAGACTTCCCCATCCCTAGGTTGTGGTTGAACATCAACAATTTCACCAGTAATCATGTCAATTCTAGATAATGTTCCTTGTTGTCTTTGTCCATACATGATATTAGGGTTTCCGGGCTCTGTGGCGGGCTGATGCCCATCCCAATTCAAAACGACTCGCCAATCAGAATTTTGAATACCCTGCCAATTATCTGTTCTAGAAGGACCTCCTTCAGTACTATTATCTTGTGTACCACCAAAAATATTATAAAAAGGTTCACTGTCGTCTAAGGCAAGATCGTAGAATTGCGTAAGAGGTAGATTTGCCATAAAACGCCAGGTTTTAGTATGATCAAAGGTTTCATAGAGCCCACCGTCAGAGCCTACTAGCAAGTAATCTGGATCACTAGGCTTAAAAGCAATAGCATGGTTATCACCATGTTTATTTTTTTCATTCATTTTATAGAATGTTTTTCCACCATCGTTTGAGATCTGCATAGTTGCATCCATCAAATAAAGTCGATCAAAATGATGAGGAGAAGCATATAATTCTTGATAGTAATGAGGCCCTGTGGCTCCTGCTACCGCATCTGATTGTTTAGTCCAATTTTCTCCACGATCAGTTGATTTATATACACCGCCCGTTCTACGATCTAATTCTATAGCAGCATAAAGTATCTCAGGTTCTTGTTTTGAAATATCAAGACCTATTTTACCCATATTAGATTTTGGTAAACCATTCTTTAGCTCTTTCCATGAATCACCGCCATCTTCACTTCTATAAATACCAGTGCCAGGACCGCCACCCATATAAGCAGCGACTGTACGGTGACGCTGCCACATTGCTACATAAATACGATCTGGATTTCGTGGATCTAACACTAATTCCGTAGCTCCTGTCCACTTATTACTTTTGAGCACAAGTTTCCAGTTTTTACCACCATCTGTAGTCTTATAAACCCCTCTTTGTCCACCACTGCTCCATAACGGACCTTGAGACGCAACCCAGATGACATTTGAATTTTCAGGATGTATAACAATTTTTGATATACGCTCTGAATTTTTAAGACCCATGTTTTTCCAATTTTTTCCACCATCTTCTGATCGATAAATACCATCTCCATAGCCAAAATGCCTTCCTCCTAAATCTTCTCCAGTACCTACCCATATCACGTGAGGATTTTTGGGGTCAATAGTTACACAACCGATTGAATAGGATCCCTGATCATCAAATATAGGATCCCAAGTCACTCCAGAATTCACAGTTTTCCAAACATTGCCAGAACCAACAGCTAAATACCATGTATTTTCATCTTCAGGGTGAATAGCAATATCCGAAATTCTCCCTGACATAAACGCAGGGCCAATACTTCTAAATTTTAATCCGTCAAAATTATCATCGTCCCAAATACTGGATGTTTTGACTTGGGCTGATAATTGAAACAATATTGTAAAAAAAATAAAACTTATGAATTTTATATACTTAGCCACACTTACCTCCTGATTTTATAATATTATGATATAATTTACTGAATAAAATCGACATAAATAAAAAAAGCAGATTCAGATAAATTATTATTTTCTTTTAATAGGAATTAATTATCAGAATCTAGCTCATCAATATGCTCATCATTCTTTGAGCTTCTCCACCAATTAAAAGTAAAATATAATAAATAAGCTATTCCAAGCGCTAAACCTAACAACATAAAAATTAAAAAATAATCTTGCATTAATATTTTTCTCTGACTTAGTGTAAATCTAAAATTTAATTAGAACTTGAAAAAGTTTTTTTAATAAAGTTAATGATAGAAAGAATAAAGTCGTTTCTAGCTAATAAACGACTTCCACAATTTGGGCAAGAGGACAAAAGTGAAACATACTCATTTAGCTTTGTTCTTTTCCAACTATGCGAGCATGATAGACATTTCATCTTGTATCCTTATCTTTCTTACATAATTAAGTACACCCGGTAGGATTCGAACCCACAACCTTTCGGTCCGTAGCCGAACGCTCTATCCAGTTGAGCTACGGGTGCAATATAATGAAATATAAGAACAGCTAAATTAATCTTTTTTTATTTGAGCTGGAAATGATTTACTGTTATTAATCAAAATCAAAACTGGTCACCTGGAGAATTTCTTTGCTATTATAATTCTGAATCCAAGCAACAATTTTTATATCTTCACTTTTCCAATTTATAGAATTATGATTGATCCAATTAGTCGGCATTGACCAATTAAACGATTCAATATAATCTAGGCTTGAAATATACTTCATTTTTTTACCATCATTTCCTGTAACTAATTCTATAACTGAATTATAATGATCTGTCAAACCATTTGGAGAATTGGGATATTTAACAAGACCCATTACTGTTGCTACGAATAATCTAATATCTGAAGATGAGCCTGTATTTATCAAAGAGTTACTTATTACTTCAAAACTAATGCTATTATCGAACCTAGAACCTTTAATTGAAATTTCATATAAACCAACATTACTAAGATATCCTCTAGGGTCTTCCTTCCAATTATTTGGATTTGAACCGGAATCCCTACCATTTGTATACATATGAGGTGTGTAGTTATTTCCATAATAGTTATTTCGAGTTCTATTCATTGCTGTATTTGCTAAATACATAGGATCGTTTCCTTGTCCAGGCCACCAAACATGGTAAAAGATTTGCTGCCACATTGTATCTAAATCTGCACCCACGTAAAGAACAGTTCCAGGTTTAAGTGATGAATGAAAACTCCGCTCCGCGGAGGCACATGGTCCTCAAGTGCTGGAAGTAAACATCTCACTAAGAATTTTTCGACGAATAGCGCTAACAACTATTTCGGCCATACCTTGAATATTATCAACAGTAGCTATTATAGTGGCTGAACCTTTTGATTTTGTTGTAACTCTACCATTTTGATCAACAATAGCGACTAGCTCATTTGTTGAAGACCAAATAACTTCAGGATCATCGATTTCCCTATTATTTTTATCAATTACAAGGGAATATAATTGTATAATTTGATTTGGTTTGAGAATTGAATTAACTGGTGTAACAACAATAGATGCAGGGACTTGGGCTTTTGCACTATCTTTATCTTCACAAGAAAAAAATAAACTTGAAAAAACAAATAATAAAAATATATATATATTCAAGGATTTCATTATTAATAATAGATCAAAATGATGACACTAATCCAATCTTAAAGCCATTCTCAAATGGCTGCACATAACGACATACACCATTGCTACACAATACGCCTCCACGCATTGATCCATAAGTTAATGATAATTGATAATTTTGATTAATATTATACACCATCCCAAAGCTTGACCAAGTAAATGATGTGTCCAATATACTTCCTAGATTTTTTTCAATAATATTATTATCTCGACCATTTTCAATAACAATATGTTCATCTGTATTTGAATAATCAATATTTAGAGATACTGACCATTTTGGAGATTTTCCTAAACCAATACCAATAAATCGATTAAACTGCTTGTTCTTAGAAAAATTTGAGTTGAAAATAGTTGATACATTCCTACTCTCTACTCCTTTTCGCATTTCTTGATATTCAAAAACAAAATCTAGGCTATAATGATTATTAAAGCGATATGTAAACTGACTGGGGATAGTGAAAGCCTCGATTGACTCATAACTAAATATATGTTTTCCATTTTTATATTGATTTGTATAAAGGTCAGTTACATCATATGTTTTTGAAATACCAACAACATAATTCAATCTATTTGACATTGTATATCCGTTGAACTCAACAAATAATTCTTCAAATGGATTATACATTTTGTCATTAGATGGCAATAACATGTTTTCATTTTTAGCACCCCAAACCCATTTATCATCTAAAATCCATTCATTATGTCGACTCGATTTTGAGTAAAATAAAGAGGCAATTATATTCTTTGTTAATGGACCTTCTATTCTAAGGCTATAGCCTAACTCATCATTATAATCAATTATATGTGTGATTTTACCCAATAATGTTGAACTATGTTGTTTAAATACCGTTGGCATTTGTTGCAAGGTTAATGCACCACCAACATAGTTTACAAAATCCCATCTTTGAGCCGGTGAAAATTTTTCAAAAAGATAATTTTTATAAGAAAATCCAATAGACCAGAGTCCTAAATAGATACTAGTATTAGCATAAATTCCTAGACCATTTGTCCCCTTATCTTTTTTGGTTTCAAATTCTTTTTTATTGGATTGATCATCCCAAGTTTTATTAACAAATTCTAAACTTAAATCAATTCTATCACTATAATAATCCAAATTAAATCCTATCAATTCATGATTTATTGAACGATATGATTTAAGTATTGCATCAGGATGCTTCTCGAAAACATTTAAATAATGGAATCCGACATACCATTTATCAATAAATGCGCTTCCTCTTAATCCATAAATAGTATTATTAATATTATAGTTTGGGACACGATCATTAAATCCTAATACTTGATTTGAAACACGCCAAATATCTTGCTTGCCAAACAGTCCTTCAAAACTATATATACTGTTTCCCCATTTTATTAATCCCCCACGTATACCACTATCCAAATCAATAGATTGATCATCTACCATATTAAGCGTTAAACCATTTCCCCAAAATTCATAAATATCACCTAATTTTATAGTATAATCACCTTTTACATACTCAATCCTAAACTTACGTATACCAGAAAAGCTTCTACCCAATTGTGGCGGTTGACTGTGCTCAAATTGTAACCAACCAGTCCAATCATGCCAACTTGTATTCAAATCAATTAAATTTTCAGTAAAACTAAAATTATTTTGGCTAGAGCCATAGTTAATGGATGATGAGCCAGAAATATTGAATTGACCCAATAATAAGTTATTAGCTAATAAAATAGGAATAATTTGGAGTATATAAAATAATTTTGGAATCAAGGATTTAACTTAAGCGCTGATCTTAATTGGAGATCCATATTTTTCTCATCACCTGGAATATATCCGTAATGACGCCAAATGACTTTACCATCTGTATCAATTAACACATTCGTAGGCATTAAGTTACCATTTAACTTTTTAAATACTTGCCTATTAGGATCTAAGAAAATATCATATATATAATCATTTGCTCTAATATAACTTCTAACATGAGATAAACTTTTTTGACTATCTATACTGATTGACAGTATTGATAATCCATTATCTTTATATTGTCTTTCAAATTTATCTAAGAAAACCATTTCTTTTTTACATGGAGAACACCAAGTAGCCCAAAAATTAATTAAGACAGGTCCTTTTGTTAGATATTCACCCAATGTAACTGTTCTTCCATTCATTTTTGTTAATTTGAGATTTGGAGAAACATTCTGGGATATCAAAAATGGAATAAAAAGAAAAGTAATAAAGAAAAATTTCTTTATCATTTTATATTTTGAGTTAGAGTAACTTTCCTAAATATGCACTCAATTCATTTTCGGGAATAAATTTTAAACTGATTCGGCTTATACTATTTGCAGTACTCACATCCATATTAAAAATATATTCTACAGGAATATCAACCGTTTCTAAAGCAACTTGCATTGACCAACCACCCACAGAAAAATTAATTAATGGTGAAAAGAAGTGGAATGGCTTATATATTATTTTATTGCTAGTTAAACTATGCAGCTCTCTATCAGCAGTGTCAACAAGTATAACTACAGGCTTCCTATTTGAGTCTTGAAGTTGAATGACTGGTATAGTTCTATATTCTCCAAGTTGAATTTTTTTAGCAATATTAGTAGGAAAATTATATTTATCTTTATTGAAATAGAATACGGTCAAACTTCCATCTTGTTTTAAACCAGAGTAGGGTAATGATTTAAGCATATCTTTAATCACATTATCTTTGAGTTTATAATTTACATTTAAGACAACTTCGAACACCTTTTTATTATTTGAATCATAATTAAATGTTGGTCGATCCAAATTGACTTGATAAGGGCTATCCATCAAATTATTTAACACATCAACCATCATAGCTGTATTTAAATCATTTTCAGGACGATTATCTTCGTAATTATCCGTAGAAATATCTAAAACCCATTCACCATTATCTTCTTTTAAATCTTTATCACTTACTTCTCCTCGAGCTCCAATATTAATATCTAATTTTTTTTCTAAATCATCTATAGCCAAATCAATTGCAGAACTCATATCTAATGCTTTTTCAGCATAAGTCGGTGGAGTTCGCATACGCTTACCATCTGTTAATGTTGGATAAGGACTTTTTATTTCCTTAGGTAAATAGGGTGTCATCATTGAATTAATAGATTCCTTTAAAGATCTGTTAATTCCAGTAACATCATTATAACCACCTCGAACTTTTCTTCGATCCAATTCATCCCATGTTTTTATATCAATTAGTTGTAGAGATATAGAAATTTTATCTAAAGCTCTTTCATATTTACCTAAAAACAATAAGTTTTTTGTGCCCGGTCTTTGTTGTAAAAGTAGAGACCGGTTTGTCATTATTTCCTCTAATCCTGATTGATCTTTAAGATAGATTCTATCATGTTTACTTAATTCAGAATTAATCATTTCTGACAATGCGTCTGAAAGCCAACCTATCGCCACATCATTCTTAAGGTTATCAAAAGGAATAACATATACATTTAATACTGGTGGTGCAGCTTTTAATGCAACATTTAGCAAAAATGTAGTAATAAGAGTTTTAGTTATTGTACGCATAAACCTTCAAGTTAGATGATTTTACTTACCATTCTCAATGGTATTTTTTTTTATCAAATTGCCTTGTTTTTCTAATCTAGCCCAAGAATCTCGTAGAGGAACCGTCTGATTAAAGATAGGTTTTTCTTTAGAATCCTGATCTTTACAGAAATATCCTAATCGTTCAAATTGATATGATTCACCAATTAAAGCATTTTGTAGATCAGGCTCTAGTTTACAATTATTCAATATTGTTAACGAATTTGGATTAAGCGCATTAATAAAGTCTTCTTCTGTACTAGGGTCAGGAATATTGAATAATCGATCATACAAGCGAATTTCAGCATTTAGCGCATGTAGTGCAGAAACCCAATGAATTGTTCCTTTTACTTTACGTCCATCTGATGATTTACCACCTTTTGTTTTTGGATCATATGTACAATGAATTTCAACGACATTTCCCTTATCATCCTTTACTAAATCTTGACAAGTAATATAGTATGCATAACGTAGGCGAACTTCCCTCCCAGGTCCTAATCTAAAAAATTTTTTAGGGGGGTCTTCCATGAAATCATCACGCTCAATATAAATAGTTTTAGAAAATGGTATTTTTCTTTTTCCCGCTGATTCATCTTCTGGATTATTAATTGCATCTAACAATTCTTCTTTGTCATCTGAATAATTAGTTATGATAACTTTAATTGGGTTTAAAACCCCCATTCTACGATCGCTCCGTTTATTTAAATCTTCACGAAGGGTTGATTCTAATTTTGCAACATCCATTACGTTATTTCTTTTAGCCACTCCTATTTCATCCATAAATAAACGAATTGCTGCTGGAGTATAGCCCCTTCTCCTAAATCCAGAAATTGTGGGCATTCTAGGATCATCCCAACCACTCACGTGATTATCATTGACCAAAATTTTTAACATTCTTTTAGACAATACGGAATAGCTCAAATTAAGACGAGCAAATTCAATTTGTTGAGGGTGATAAACATTTAATTGATCTAGATACCAATCATAAATAAGGCGATGATCTTCGAATTCTAATGAACATAATGAATGGGTTATCCCTTCAATAGAATCTTCAAGACCATGAGCCCAATCATACATTGGATAAATGCACCATTCATTCTTTGTCCTATGATGATATGAATGCAAAATCCGATAAATAATAGGGTCACGCATATTCATATTAGAATGAGACATATCAATTTTAGCTCTTAATGTTTTTGAGCCATCAGAAAATTCACCATTTTTCATTCTTTTAAATAAATCAAGGTTTTCCTCGATTGAACGATTACGATATGGACTTTCTTTGCCTGGCTCCTTCAATGTACCTCTATTATTTCTTACTTCTTCGGAAGTTAAATCACAAACAAAGGCTTTCTCTGAATTAATCAGCTGTATCGCATATTCATACATTTGATTAAAATAGTCAGATGCAAAGCAAAGGTTATTGCCCCAATCATACCCTAACCATTTAACATCTTCCTTTATCGATTGAACATATTCATCCTCTTCTGCAACGGGATTGGTATCATCAAATCTTAGATTACATTTACCATTATATTCATCCGCAATAGAAAAATTCAAACAAATTGATTTCGCATGGCCAATATGAAGATAGCCATTAGGCTCAGGGGGGAATCTGGTATGAACTTTTTTATCAAACTTTCCAGTTAAATTATCTTGATCAATAATCTGTTGAATAAAATGTCTATGATTTTTGACATTGCTCATATTGGTAATTTCTCTAAAGCTTTATTCAATCTATGAATGGTGGTTTTTTTACCTATTAAAGCTAATATTTCGATAACAGATGGACCAGATAAAGAACCCAATACAGCCATCCTGATAGGCATTGTTATTTTACCCATTGCTAGCTGGTTTTGATCTGCAAATAATTTTAAAGCTTTATCTATTTCTTCTTTTCTCCAATCATCAATTGTATTTATTCGGGCCAATAGTGATTCTACAATCATATTTGTTGAATCATCTTTCCAACATTTACTTAAACCAACCTTGTTATATTTTTTTGGATCTTTAAAAAATGATTCAGATTGCACAATAAAATCATTTAATGATTTAGCTCTTACTTTTAACATTTCAATAATAGCAATCAAAAAAGATATTTCGTGACCTTTTCCCCATTCTTCATCAACGGATCTAATTGAATTCATAATTTCATCAGTAGACATATTCTTTAAATGTTGACCACTAATCCATTGAAGCTTTTTTTTATCCCAAACAGCGCCCTTCTTATGAATATCAGATAAATCAAAATTTTCAATAAGATTATTAATAGAAAAAATCTCCTCTTCATTGCCAAGATTCCACCCCAATAGAGCCAAATGATTAATTAATACAATAGGGAAATAACCTTGGTCCCTATAATATTGAATTCCAGGAGCCCCATGTCTTTTACTAAGCCTTTTTCTATCCGGGCCTAAGATCAAAGGTAGATGGGCAAAAGTTGGAATGTCATATCCTAGAGATTTATATAAAATGATCTGTTTGGGTGTGTTAGCTAAGTGATCTTCACCTCGTATCACATGAGATATTGACATGTCATGGTCATCAACAACTGCTGTAAAGTTATACGTTGGAGAACCATCTGATCTTACTATAATAAAATCATCTATTTCATTATTATCTACAGTTATTGCTCCATAAACCAAATCATTATAATCAGTTTTTCCATCAGGAATAAAAATTCTATAAGTAAAACTTATACCTTGGTTTAATTTTTCCTTAACATCTTGTTCAGATAAATTTCTACATTTTCCAGAATATTTATAATCACCAGCATTTCTTGATTCGTCCAAATCATTTCTTGAGCAAAAGCATCTATACACTTGGTTAGAATCAAGTAGTTTTTTTAAATATAATTTATATTGCGAATTTCTTTCTGATTGATAAATAATTGGATCATCCCATTCAAACCCTAGCCAAGATAACGAATCTAAAATCTGCTTAGTATATTTTTCTTTTGATCGAAGAGTATCAGTATCCTCTATTCTAAGAAAAAATTTTCCTTTATTGTGCTTTGCAAATAGCCAATTAAACAAAGCTGTTCTAGCTCCACCTAAATGAAGTTCTCCAGTAGGGCTAGGTGCGAATCGAACTTTAACTGATGATTCCGACATAAAAATATTTATTTATGACTTTATTCATAGATGAGAAATAAAATGTAGATATTTGTCGCGGAGGGGGTGGGATTCGAACCCACGTTAGGATATTGCACCTAAAACACCTTAGCAGGGTGCCGCCTTAAGCCGCTCGGCCACCCCTCCAATAATAATTATCTAATAAATTATTCTATTGAAATTTAATGGGTAATAAATCTCAAACATAGTATTCAATAATTAATCACTTTCAAATTCTCCTCTACATTTCATCTAAGAGGTCTGATAAATTTTTGACTAAAGTCGATAATCCTTTATGTGAAACAGAAGATATTTCCATTAGATACTCTGGTATAGATTCCCAGACTGAGTGGTCTATGTCATTAAGGATATCACCTTTAGTTCGAATAACATATATTGGTTTAAGAAGTAAGGATTTATTGTATGTTTTTAGTTCATTTTTTATAGCTGCAACTTTTTTTAAAGGATCCATTTCACTTCCATCAATTAATAATAATAATATACGGTTCCTTTCAATATGTCTTAGAAACTTGAACCCTAACCCTTTACCTTGACTCGCACCCTCTATAATACCAGGAATATCTGCCATTAAAAATGATTTGTATTCACCGGACTTAACAATACCTAAGTGAGGTTCTAATGTTGTAAAAGGATAATCAGCTATCTTGGGACGAGCCTTTGATAAAACTGATAGCAAAGTAGATTTACCAGCATTTGGAAAGCCCAACAAACCTACATCTGCTAATATTTTTAATTCAAATTCATATACTCCAGAATCTCCAACAAGACCTTTTTGTGCATATCGTGGGGACTGTTGTGTAGATGACTTAAAATTTACATTTCCCAATCCACCCTTTCCACCAGTACATACTATATGCTCTTGCTTTGACTCAACAATATCATCAACAATTTCATCAGATGTTTTATCTCGTATAATAGTTCCTAAGGGGACGCGTATAATTATATCCTCACCATTTTTACCTGTTTTTTCATTAGATGATCCAGGAGATCCATTTTTTGCCTTGTATACTTTTGAATATCGAATATCTTGTAAAGTATTAAGATTGTCATCTCCAATAACAATAATATTTCCGCCTCGACCACCATCACCACCATTAGGGCCACCCTTTGGAATATACTTTTCTCTTCGAAATGATACACAACCTGCTCCCCCGTTTCCAGCATGTAGTTCAATTGTAGTATAGTCAATAAACATAATAAATAAGAAAGTAAGTATTCATACTTACTTAAATCAAAATTGATAAAAAGAATTATTTACATATTAGCAATAATTGTTTCTCCAAAATCAGAGCAAGAAACTTTTGTTGAATTATCCATTAATCTATGAAAATCATATGTTACAACTTTTGATTGAATTGCTCCTTCTAAACCTTTAGTGATTAATTGCGATGCTTCATTCCATCTCATATAATCAAACATCATTACGCCAGATAAAATAAGTGAGGACGGATTCACCATATCTTTACCAGCATATTTAGGGGCAGTGCCATGTGTTGCTTCAAAAATTGCATGACCTGTTGAATAATTAATATTTGCACCAGGTGCTATTCCAATTCCACCGACAATAGCAGCCAAAGCATCTGATATATAATCCCCATTAAGATTTAATGTAGCTATAACATCATACTCAGAAGGTCTCAACAGTATCTGTTGTAGAAAAGCATCAGCAATTATATCCTTAATAATTAATTCTTTTCCTTTATAAGATATTACTTGCCAAGGTCCACCATCGAGATCAGTTGAAGCATAATCGCGCTTAGCTAATTCATATCCCCATTCTTTGAATTTACCTTCAGTATACTTCATAATATTGCCCTTATGAACTATGGTAACTGATTTACGATTATGCATAATTGCGTAATCAATGGCAGCTTTAACAAGGCGTTCAGTACCTTCTTTTGAAACTGGTTTTACTCCAATAGATGTTGTTTTAGGGAAACGAATATTTTGTACATTCATTTCCTCAATCAAAAATGTTTTGACTTTTTCTAATTCTTTAGATCCATTTACCCATTCAATACCTGCATATATATCTTCAGTATTTTCTCTAAAAATCACCATATCAACTAATTCAGGAGATTTTACTGGTGAAGGAACTCCGTTAAACCACCGTACAGGTCTCACACAAGCATATAGGTCAAGAAGTTGTCTTAAAGCAACGTTTAATGATCTCATGCCACCCCCAACAGGAGTTGTTAATGGACCTTTAATTGCAATCAAGTAATCATTAATAATATTTAATGTCTCCTCAGGTAGCCAAGAATTAGTCTTTTCATTGGCTTTTTCTCCAGCAAATACTTCTTTCCATTCAATTTTTCTTTTATCACCATATGCCTTATTTACTGCTGAATCAAAAACATTTTGAGCTGCAGACCAAATGTCTACACCAATACCATCACCCTCTATATAGGGAATTACTGGATCGTTTGGTACAATAATTTTATTTTGTTCAATTTTAATTTTTCTGGCCAAAATTTTCTTAATCTTTATTTTTTTCTTTTACTTTTTTTGACTTCTTTTCATCTGATTTTGCTGGTTTTTTTTCTTTAGAATCATTTTTAGCATAATCAGTAAGATAAAATCCACTTCCTTTAAAAATAAGACCAGATCCACCACTAACTAATCGACGAACTTTTCCATTACAATCTGGACATTTATCTAATGGTTTATCTGACATATTTTGAAAATATTCAAATGTATTATCACATGATTCACACTTATAGTCATATGTTGGCATATTTGATATATTTCCTTAAAAAAAGTTATTTAATTTAAAAAATTGTGTTTTTAAAATCTTCGGTAATATTACCAAAGATTACAAAAAATTATGATTGATCAAATTTCTCTTGAAGTTTTGACATAACATTAGAAGACACAAATTTTGAAATATCTCCTTTAAGTTTTGCAACATCTTTAACAACCGAAGAGTTTAAGTGTATGTAATGCTCAGAGGTTACCATTAATAAAGTAGAAACATTTTCATTTAAATGGTGATTCATTGTAGCCATTTGAAATTCGAATTCAAAATCAGATACATGCCTTAATCCACGTATAAGAGCAACTGCCTTATGATCTCGAGCAAAATCTGCGATTAAGCCATCAGTAGAGAATGCTTTTACATTAGGAATATGCTTGGTAGCACCAAGTATTAATTCTATTCTCTCATCAGAATCAAATAGTGGGTTTTTTTCAGAATTAACTGCTACAGCAAAAATAATTTGATCAAAAAGCTTTGAAGCACGTTCTGCAATATCAATATGACCGCGATGAATAGGATCAAAAGTCCCAGGGTAGACTACAATTCTCATTTGTTTTTTTTCCAAAAAGTTAATTGCGTATCTCCGTAATCTTTTACTCTGTAAGGAGATATTGAAAATTCATGGGGTGAAGATTCAAGGATAAACATCCCATCTGAATTTAAAGAACTGATTACCTTTGAAGGTAATTTATCTAAAGATTGATAATCATAAGGAGGGTCAGCAAAAATTATATCATATGATTTATTAGATTCAAGAAAAGAGAATGCATCTTTTTTAATAAAATGAAAATTTTGATAATTAAAACTTGCACTATTGATTTTAAGCAAAGAATTAACTCTCAAGCTAGAGTCAACAAATGTAACTTGTTTTGCGCCTCTACTTGCAGCTTCAAAGCCAATAACACCAGTTCCAGCATAAAGATCTAATACTGATTTACCTGAAATATTATGTAAAATATCAAATAAGCTTTTTCGAACTATAGATGTTGTTGGACGATAAGGTAAATTTTTTACCGTTTTGATTCGGCGACCTTTATATTGACCAGAATGAATTTGCATAAGCTAATTCTTAGTTGAAGAATCAACCTGATCGTGAACTGCTATATAATATATTGCACTTTCCTTTGTTCCATCATTGAATTTTTTATAAACAAACTTATCCAATGAAGAGTTATTACTATAGGTTGATAAATATTCTAACATACGTTTGATATTATCTAAATCAAGAATACGAACAATTACTGGTATTTTGCGATCTATTTCAGACTGAGTTTGAGTAAGAGTTTTTATAGTAGAATCATCTAAATTATTAACGAAAGATTCTAGACTATCAACAGAAATATTTGAAAAAGTTTTATTTTCAGTATTTATTTTTGGATAATTAATTAAAAAACCATGTTTATATTTATCTTCTCCAGCAATCTGACGCAAAGAATAATTAAGAACATCACCAATGGAATCAACAGGTACAGTATGCGTTTTAATTCCTATAAATTCTAAATTTATAGTTCCACTACTTATAGAAAGTAAAACAAGGTCATTATCTTGAGTTAAATTAAAAGTATTTAGAATGCCAGCAATTAAGCTCTGAGATTTCAGTAAGTAATCAGGACGATCTATTTCTTGATTATTATCTAAAATAACATTCAGTGGAGTAGATTCGATAATAAGTTCTTCAGTTGGAGCTTTAATAGGTGAATCAAAATAATTTAAAACGCTATTAGAAAAATCATTCAAAACTTGATCGGTTTTTTCTTTTGTTGAAAGAAGTATGTTATCAAAAAGTTCTGGTCTACTATTAAATGTCAATACTGAACCAATAACTGCAAAGAAAAATATATATAAAAAGAATTGTAAAAATTTACGTTCTTTCTTTCGAATGGTTACCTTAGATGATTTATCGTTTTCAGATTTATTTTTACTAGGTATAACTGAAACTTTTTCTTTATTATAATTATAATCTTGTACTCCAGGCTGGTCAAAAAAATTGATAGCAACACCATTAACAGTACCTTGCACAAGAGCCGTTAAAACATAGAGATTGTTTTCATTCACATTTTTGGGGATGATATTAGCTTCAACATCTATTCCATTAAGAGCTTCCAATTGTTTTATTCTTAAATCATTAAAATGCTGTTTTCTTCTATAAGAGAGCTTACCTGCACTTATCAACATGCCTTTAAATGCATCTTTAGCTGATGAAGAACCATTAAAAGATTCTAACTTCCATTCATTTTTGTAAAATCTAGCAAATCCATTTTGGAAAATATTTTTTGTATAACTGTAATATGTATATCCATTTTTATCAACGGTAAATACAGTATTTCCAATATTCGGATTCAAACCAAAAAATACACTGGATTCAGTGCCCATCCATGTGGTTTCGGCACCAATTTCTTGTATGGCTAATTTGAGAGGTTCTCTAAATGTTGTTGGAACTCGAATAGCAAAAACTTTATTTGACTTTTCGCTAAATGATCGACCAAAATATTCTACAGATTCAGTTAGTGGCCAACGTTGATTAATAGTCCATTTGGCAAACTCCCAACCATCGTTATCAGTCATATCTTTATCTAGCGAAACTAATGAAGTTTTACAATAGATATCAGGAACTGTCACATATACTTTTTGACCTTCAAAAGAAATATTTTCCCTAATCAGCTGTAAAGTACCATTAATATCAGACACAATCTCATTTACAGTTCTATCAGGGTCTTTGAGTGACTTCTGCAGAGGCTTATATGATACATTGCTAAGCAAATATTTTTCATTATTTTCTGTCCATTGAGCGCAGAACAAATGACTATCAGATATACCAAGATAAATCACTTATTTATATCACCTATCCCAACTTTTTGATCCATCATTTATAAAGCCATGATTATTAGCCTTAAATGCAAATACTGTGTAACGTCGTCTGACAATAGTTTCTTCGATTGGACTATCTACTCGAACAGCATTACCCTCATCTTTTAAGGAAATAAGGTATGGTTTTTCTGAAACTGGACAAAAGTACATCAAAGAATCAGGCATATAAGAATCATAATAATTAACTACTTCTACGCGCTGACTAGACACTTGATCTAATTGTTTAACAAAATTAGAGTCAGAAAGAAATTGGTCTAATTTTTTCTTCTGAATATATGATGTGTCATTTCGAGAAAGTTCTTCAGAAAACATTACAATTGTAACTGTTGTATCAATAATTGTATCTCGACGGGTTTTCGGAAAACCAAAGGTAGTATCAAAATCAATATCATATCCTCTCGGTACATTCACATTAAATGTTTTGTTGTTCAATGTAATTGATTGCTCACCAAGGTAAGTAGAATCCCCAGTTAATGAGTCACGTACTGAATTAACAACTTTTACAGCCCAAAGCCCATCTGGGTTATAATCACCCATAACGGATTTATAAAAATTTTGAACATCATACATGTTTTCCATATAAAAGCGACTTTTATCCTCAAAGAATTCTTCTTCATCCCAAATAGCTCTTGGCACATATATACTTATTATCATGAATAGGAAAGCAATTACAATTGTCAATTCAAGTAAATCAGAATACTTTTTGCGCTTTTCTGATACTTCTGATTGATTATGTTCAGTCATTAAATAATCCTCAATAGCTTTATGTTATAATTTTAGTTAAGAATATAATCACCAATTTAGCACTCATTCTCTTTATCCAAGAAGGACTGATATTAACACTTTTTCTAATTTGATTCTTAATCTTTTAAAATCTTAAATAAATACCAATTTATATAAGAATTAGTCTAAATCAATTCTTGAAAATTTTGGATCTGATTTCCCATTCAAGCTTGATAATTCTTCCAATAGTTTTTTTTGTTTACTAGATAAAGACTTAGGCGTTTCTAGCTGTACCCTAACTAATTGATCACCTCTTGACGAACCTCTTACCTTTGGAAAGCCCTTGCCTTTCATTCTTAAAATTTGTCCAGATTGGATTCCTGAAGGTATTTTTAATTTTGCTTTTCCTTCTAATGTCGGTACTTTTAAAGTTATGCCTAACGCAGCTTGATCAAATTGAATTTTTACCTCAGTAAAAACATCATCTCCATTACGTGTAAAAAAAGGATGCAAATTCTCTTCGAAAAAAATAATTAAATCACCAGATTGATATCCTTTAGGACCTTTATTCCCTTGCTGATTTAATGTCATATAATTCCCATGTGCTACACCTGGAGGAACTTTAACTTTTATTGATACCGATTTACGTTGAATACCACTTCCACCACAGTTTCGACAAGGATTCTCAATCACTTCTCCAGTAGCATTACAAACAGGACATTCACGAACAGTAACAGATTGTCCAAAAAAAGATTGACTCATTTGTTTAATTTGTCCTGACCCATTACACTGAAGACAAGATTTTGGCATAGTCCCCTGTTGAGCTCCATTCCCTGTACATACATCGCATGTTTCATTACGTTTAATTTTAATGGTCTTTTCAATTCCACAAACTATATCAGAATAATCAAGTTTTAGATTTACTTTTAAGTCCCGTGCTTTTTTGATTTGTCTACTCCGGCTGGACCCACCAAAGATTCCACCGAAAGGATCAAAATCACCTCCAAAAATATCACCAAAGCTGCTAAAAATATCTTCCATAGACATACCGCCGTGAAATCCCCCACCTCCTGGTATATCACCCATGCCTACACCGGCATGTCCAAATTGATCATATTGTTGTCTTTTTCTGTCATCTGATAAAACAGCATAAGCTTCAGCCGCTTCTTTAAATTTTTTTTCAGCTTCTTCATCTCCAGGATTTTTATCTGGATGATATTTCATAGCAATTTTACGATATGATTTTTTAATATCATTTTCTGAGGCATTTTTATCCACACCGATTATTTCATATAAATCCCTCATGATGCAGTTTGATTAACCACTACTTTTGCATGTCTAATTACACGATCTTTGTAGCGATATCCTTTTTCAAACACTTCCAAAACAGTATTTTCTTCTTTTCCTTCTTCTGTTCGCATCATTAGGGCGTCATGAAGTTCGGGATCTACTATATCGCCGACTTCCGTGAATTGAACAACACCTAATTCTTTGAATTGTTTATTTATTTTGTTAATAATTAAATCTATACCTTCATTAATTTTACTATCATTTGAATTTTTTGATGAAGATAAGGCATCTTTTAATCTATCAAGATCATCAAGAATGGATAAAAACTCCCTTATTACATTTTCTCCGTCATATTTTAGTAAATCAATAATTTCCTCAGATTTACGTCGACGAAAATTGTCAAATTCAGCCTTTAACCTTAGATATTTCTCGTCTTGTTGCTTTAAATCTGACTTTAAGGTTTTTATTTCATCCTTTAATTTTCCTGTGGGAGTTTTCCTTGGTGATTTTTTTGAAAGAGTAGTTTTAGTAGGCATTATTAATCACCTCTGTAAACTTATTTAGTAAATTTTGAATATATAAATAAGGAATTCGTTTAGGCCCTATAATGCCAATTCTACCTTTAACTTTACCTTGATCAAAATGACTTGTTACAATGGCGCAATCATATAAAATTTTGTCACCATTTTCAGAACCAATCAACGTTTGATCAACTTCACTAGAAAAATTTTCAATGAAATGTTGAGATAGATATTTCTTATCTAAAGCAGGTAAAATCTTCTGATATAATGTAATATTTTGAAATTCAGGATGTTTAAGTAATACATTAGATTTTGAAGTGTATATACTATTATTACTATCTATACTAAAATAGTTAAACCTATCGTTAACTAATATCTGTACTAATTCATGATCGTACATTTCTGCATCACTTAATCGGCCAATAATTGTTGATTGTATTTCTTGAAGACTGCAACCAACCAGAGATTCTTTTAATACTAAAGTAATTTTGCTAATCAAGTGACTGCTAATATTTATTTTAAGGTTTAGAACTATGGATTTGACAAGGCCAGTATCCATTACGAGCACAACCATAACTCGATTGCCATGAATTGATATTAATTCAATATCTGTTAAAATACTGGATTGATATCCTGAAATACTAACAACACCAAACATTTTACTTATTTTTGAAAGCATAATAGCTGTAGCGCCAAGTAACTCATCGACGTTATTATTAATTATCTTTAATTCGTACTCAATAAAATTTGATAATTCACTATCTATTTCATTAGAAAAGTTCAAATTATTAACATAATAACGATATCCTAAGTCGGTTGGAATACGACCACCAGATGTATGCAAATGAGTTAAAAATCCTTTTTCTTCTAATAGTGCCATAGTATTGCGGATTGTAGCTGATGAAATATTGAAATCAAATGAATTTTTAATTAGTTGAGATGAAATGGGACTACAGTTATTAATATAACACTCAACTAATGCTAGTAAAATTGATGCTTCTCTTTCGTTTAGTTTACTATTTTTTTGCAATTTCATATCTAGAAAATTAGAAGGGTTTTTTTTCGCCTGTCAATAAAGGATTTATATCAATATTTATTTTAAAAATTTTGACACAGCTCTACTGCTACCGATAATACTAACGAAAAAACTAATACCGCCTAAAAGCAAGATTAATAATTTTATATCATAATCAACTTTTATTGAGAACAAACTATAAATTATATCATTACCAAATATCAATAATGAAATAAGCAATGAACTAGCAAGCATAGTTCCTAATAATCCATGCAATAAACCTTCTATAATAAATGGTGCTTTTACAAAAGCTCGTGTAGCTCCAATAAGTTGTAATGATTCTATTAATTTTTCTCGAGCATATATAGTTAATCGGATTGTATTAGAAATAGTAAAAATAGTCACAAAAATAACTATTATTAATATTATAGACATGATTTTTAGGAATTTTTGATAGTAGGATTCAATTTGAAAGATGATTTTTCCTTGGTAACTCACCTCTTCAACCTCATCAAAGCTTTTTATTTTATTTATTATTGGACCAATATTGATTTGATCAATTTTATCTTTAACAATACTAACCACACAACTTACAGGAAGGGGATTATAACCAACTAAACTCATAATATCTTCACCAAATTGAGATTTAAATATCTTTTCTGCATCATTTTTTGTAATTATTGTTGTAGATCTTATCCCATCAAATTTGTTAAATGATGATACAATTTCCTCCACTCTTTGAATAGAAATATTATTATTGAAGAAAACTTCGATCTTGTATTTTCCTCGTAAATATTCAATAACTTTATTTGTGTTCTGACTTGTTATTAAAAGAGAACCAGCTACGATTAAAGTAAGAAAAATAGAAAAAATAGCTGAAAAAGCTGTTAGTTTATGTCGCCATAAATTTTTGATTCCCTCGGAAAACAAAAAAATAAATTTGTCCATTATGATCTTCTCACTGTTCCTTCTTGAATTTCAATAATTCGATGTCCACGGCCTTTAATCAAATTATAGTTATGTGAGGCCATAAGAATTGCCGTCCCTTCTTTATTGACTTCCTCTAACAATTTTATTAACTCAAATGAAGTTACGGGATCAAGATTGCCAGTTGGCTCATCAGCTAAAATAATATCAGGATCTTTAACCATAGCACGAGCAACGCAAGCGCGTTGCTGCTCTCCTCCTGATAATTCATCAGGGAAATGGCTTTCTTTACCATCAAGTCCAACTTCCTCTAAAGATTCAGATACAAGATCTATTATTTCATCTCTATCATATCCAATAACATGAAGTGGTAAAGCTATGTTTTCAAACAAATTTCGATCATTTAGCAAATGATAATCTTGAAAAATCATGCCAACTTTTCTTCTTAATAAGGAAATTCCTTTTTGTTTAATACTGCTTGAATCATATTCATCTATCACTACATTTCCTACTTGTGGCAATAAATCCATATAAATTAAACGTAATAATGTAG
>ENA-UPTF01000658-UPTF01000658.1-marine-metagenome-genome-assembly--contig:-NODE-658-length-23493-cov-8.110096_pt1 | contig 23493 bp, 24 predicted proteins | sample MGYA00238166_ERZ767019 | MGnify/ENA primary metagenome ERZ767019 (study PRJEB28930, sample SAMN06266391) | marine metagenome | isolation source: Sea water from 250 m depth | place: Atlantic Ocean | study... | reverse complement strand
GATTATAGACCTGGAATTGATGCGTTACATAAGAATGGAATTAAAAGTCCATTACTAGAAACAAATTTCACAAAACATGAAATTCGTAAGCAAACAGAAATTCTTGGCTTAACAGTTTATGACAGACCATCTAACTCATGTCTAGCATCTCGTATTCCATGGGGACAAAGAGTAACTGCAGAAAAATTAGCTAGGATTGAGATGGGAGAATTAATGATTAAACAAAGTATTAACGTGCAACAAGTTAGAGTTAGAGATTTGGATGGAACTGCAAGAATTGAAGTTGAACCAGATAAAATTCCTTTGCTTAATAATGAGAAAAAAATTGAAGAGGTTTCAGAAAAACTACAGATGATAGGATTCTCTTCTGTTGTTATAGATCATGATGGATACATTCCAGGTAAGGCAAATCTCTAAAAATTATTAAATCTGTATCTAGTTTTAGCAGTTATTGTAATAATGGAAATAATTGCAATAATTAAAACTAATTGTGCAATAGTACCAAATTCTGGAATCACAAATGTACCAATAATCTGTATCATATAATCTCCGTCTTTAATTGGAATTTCTATAGTACGAAATTCACTTGTTGATTCAATTTGTCGGAATTCTGACTGAATTGGGTTTTCATATGCTGTATTAGAAACTAAAACTATGTAGTTTTCATCAGTGCCATCGTTTCTTATTGAATCTACATAGTCACGGAAAATTTGTAATTGGATGTATCCATCAGAAGTGGTATTAATTTCAACGTCAAATCCCAAGTTATTTTTGTTCAGAGAAACTAATTCTAAAGTCCCACCTTTCATCGTATATGGCATATCAAACGTACCTGAATCTGGAATATCTACTTCAAAAATGAAATCAAACCCTTCACTAGTTGCCTGTTTAAAAAAATCAAAACTTGTTTCTGCAACATCACCACCATATCCAATTCTTAATGTTGCTTGGCCATCATTAGACCACAGTTTACCGTCTGCCACTAATGTTGTTGAGAACTTGCCATTATTTGAAACCGTAATTTGATCAACAGCAACTTGTGTCCTTTCAAAAAATACTTGTAAAACTATTGGGGTACCAGGAAGTATTTTTTCTACATTACCTGTAATTGTAATTATATCCCCTTGTTGATATGCAGTATTATCTGTGTTTACTGTAATTTGTTGCCCTGTTACTTGTTGTGCAAATACAGGAGAAAAGGAAAGTGTTGCAATTAACGCTAATAAGAAAAATATTTTCTTCATCATAAAACTCTGTTAAGATTGTATATTTCTTTTACTCATGAATTGAGAAGAATAAAAAAAATGAAAAAAGATGAGGTTTTTAGAGTTTTGGCATTAGACTTAGTCTTGATTTAGAAGTTACTGCAATTATTGCAATAATTGCTACTGCTAAGACTATTGCTGCGATTGTGCCAAATTCAGGAACTACGTGTGTACCAATTACTTCAACTGATTCTACGCCAAATTCCAATGGAATTGTTACTGTATTACCATCTTGTGATGCATCATCACTTTCTTCTCCATCTACTAGGACGAAGTAAGTGCCATCATTAAATGGTGTAAGCACATCACTATCAACTGTTAATGTTAATTCTCCACCGTCTTCAGCATCATGAATTGCTATAACTACTGAGTTGTTTCCTGCAGTTACGCTTTCCACATGACCTCCACTTATGCTTGTGCTTACATCATCTGTAAGGTCATAAGCTTCTGCTGCTTCATGGTGTCCTTCTTCATGATGGTCATCACCACCTGACAATGAGCCAGCTGCGATTCCACCTTCAAGTGTTACGGTAACAGTATCGTTAATGCTTTTGTCTCCGTATGTTGCTTTGATTTTGTATTCGCCATCGTACTTCATCAAGTTGCTTCCAGTTCCTACTGAACTAGAAAAGCTGCCATCAGCACTAGGTGTGAGTTGATCAACTGATACAATTCCCATTGGTCCAGATACTACAATAGCTACTGCAGCACCAGCTCTTACTGTACTTACTTGTCCAGTAATTTCAATGGTTGAATCATGATCATATGTATCACTGTCAGTTGAAATTTGAATTGGTATTCCCTGACTTCCACCGTGATGATCGGCAAATGCTTGTGAAGCGATGCCCATACTACCTACTGACAAGACTGCCATGAGTAGTACTATAGATTGAACGTTCATCTATTTGATTTGGAAATTATTCTATATTTATGTATATTCTATAATTTGATAATTTTTTAGAGTTTTGGCATTAGACTTAGTCTAGATTTTGAAGTTACTCCAATTATTGCAATAATTGCTACTGCTAATACTAGTACAACTATAGGACCAAATTCTGGGATCACATATGTTCCAATTATCTCAATTTCTTCTGAACCATAATAAAATGGAATTGTCAAAGTCCTTGAATTATCATGTACATCCTCTAACTGTTCAACAATTTCACCATCAACTAAAACAAAGAATTGACCTTCATCAGTATCTATAACATCTTTGGGTAATGTGATTACAAGTTCGCCGTCATCCGTGGTACTAATTTTTATGATTAATGATTTTGCATCAAGATCAGGTGTAATTGAAATAATTTTTGCACCAGAGATTGTATAATTCACATTAATTCCATCTACTGTAATGGATGAATCTCCTACTTGTACATCAACAATCTCAGACGAGTCTAACGATGGTGTTTGTTGGTTTTGCATTGAATCATCTAATGGTGACGATGGTATTTCTTGCATGCCAACAGAAGTCATTCCATAATCAAATTGGATATCAATTCTTACATCAGTCCAGTAAAATGATCTTATATCATAAGTTCCTGAGTTTTTCCACAATCCTCCAAAATCTGTTTCAATATTTCCACTAAAGTTACCATCTGAATCGACTTCAAGTTGTTCTATTTGTAATATATTATTTCTTGGAGAAATTATTTGTAAAATAACATCGGTTCCAGGTATATGGGGCTCAACATGACCAGATATCAAAATTGTTTCTCCTGGGTTATATGCCTCTTTGTCAGTAGATATATCAAGTATGATTCCACTTCCAGATAATTGTTCGTTGTGTGAACTAGCAAAACTCTGATTCAAAAATACTGGTGAAACTACTATGGTCATTATCAGAAAAAGTATCTTAATGCTCAAACCCAACAATTTCTAAAGTATTTTGTTATATTTAACCAACATAGAATAAAAAAAACAGATTAGTGGGATAATTTTTGATTTTTTAGGAAAGAATTCTAATTAAATATATATTGACCTGACAGAGACTTTTGATAGTTTGTTGCGATTGCTTTTTCAGATAACTAATGTTATGCGTGGGGGTAAAATTCTTGGCAACTAAAAAAATACCAACTTTAGTACCTGATCACATATATGTCCCAAAACATGAAATTATGCAAAAAAAAGATGCTGAAAAAGTCTTAAAAGATTTTAATTGTAATCCAACTGAATTACCATTCATCTTTGTCAATGATCCCGCAATTTTAGGACTTGGTGTAAAACCTGGTGATATGATTAGAATTACTAGAAATAGTGGAACAGCTGGTCAGAGTTTCTATTATAGATATGTGGTGGAAATATAATGAAATCACAAAATAGAAACTGGTCAGTAATTCAAAATATTTTAAAAACAGAAGGTATTGCAAGACAACATCTAAATTCATTTGATGAATTTGTTGATGCTGGATTACAAAGTATTATTCATGAAGTTGAACATGTTGATATTGAAAACGCAGAGTATCCATACAAGATTCAACTAGGAAAAATAAAGTTACAACAACCTAGAATGATGGAACTTGATGGTTCAATCACTCATGTTACTCCTGCAGAAGCAAGACTTCGAAACATTTCATATGCTGCACCAATCATGATGGAAGCTAGTGTAATAGAAGATGGAAAAACTTTGGAATCTAGATATGTACACATTGGAGATATGCCTGTCATGGTAAAATCACATGGATGCATTTTACATAGCTTTACTGATCAAAAATTAATTGATCATGGTGAGGATGCTAAAGATCCAGGTGGTTATTTTATAATTAATGGTTCTGAAAGAGTAATTGTTGGATTAGAAGATTTATCATACAACAAAATAATTGTTGACGCGGAAAAAGTTGGCGGTAAGATAGTGCATAAGGCAAAGGTTTATTCATCAATTGTTGGATATCGTGCAAAACTTGAACTTGTAATGAAAGAAGATGGTTTAATTGTTGCAAAAATTCCAGGTTCTCCTGTTGATATACCAGTTGTTACACTAATACGTGCACTTGGTTTAGAATCAGATAAGGAAATTGCAAGTGTAGTTTCTTTAGTGGAAGAAATTCAAAATCAATTAGAAGGTTCTTTTGAGAAAGCTGGTGATGTTCCTACGCCTAAAGACGCAATTGTTTACATTAGTAAAAGAATTGCACCAGGAATGTTAGAAGAATTTCAAATCAAGAGAGCTGAAACATTACTTGATTGGGGATTATTACCTCATTTAGGAAAACATCCTGAAAATAGAAAAGAAAAAGCATTTTTCTTAGGTGAAGCTGCATGTAAATTAATTGAATTAAAGCTTGGATGGATTGAACCTGATGATAAAGATCATTATGGAAACAAAGTCATCAAATTTGCAGGACAAATGCTTGCTGACTTGTTTAGAACTGCATTTAGAAATCTTGTTAGAGATATGAAATACCAATTAGAACGCTCAGGTCAAAAACGTGGGCTTAATGCAGTTGCAGCAGCAATTAGACCCGGAATTATTTCTGATAAATTGAATAATGCCATTGCAACTGGAAACTGGGGACGAGGAAGAGTTGGTGTAACACAATTATTAGATAGAACAAATTATCTTTCAACAATCAGTCATCTAAGAAGAGTTCAGTCTCCATTGAGTCGAACACAGCCTAATTTTGAGGCAAGAGATCTTCACTCTACTCATTTTGGAAGAATTTGCCCTGCTGAAACTCCAGAGGGTTCTAACTGTGGTCTAGTAAAAAATCTTGCATTATCTGCAATAATTTCTCAAAACGTTCCTTCTGAGGAAGTAGTTGAAACACTTTATAATTCTGGAGTTGCTGATTTAATCTCGGCTCATAATGAGATCAAAAAGGATGGAACTAGAATTTTTGTAGATGGAAAACTTATTGGGTTCCACAAGAATGGCCAAGAACTAACTAGAATATTACGTGACTTAAGAAGAAATTCCAAAATTCATCCGCACGTAGGAATTTCTATATATGAACCAGAACAAGAAGGTGCTACTGGCAGATTATATGTGAACTGTAATGCAGGTAGAGTTCTTCGCCCATTAATAATAATTGATAATGATAAATCACTTTTAACTGAAGAATTTCTTGATAAGATTTCTAAGAAACTAATTTCTTGGAATGATTTGATACGAATGGGAATAATTGAATTAATTGATGCAAACGAGGAAGAAAATTGTTATGTTGCATTTGATACAACCAACACTAAAACGTTCACCCACCTAGAAATATTTCCATCTGCAATTTTGGGTGCAGGCGCTTCAATCATTCCATATCCTGAACATAATCAATCTCCAAGAAATACATATGAATCGGCAATGGCAAAACAGAGTTTAGGATTTTCTACTCCTATGATGAATACTAGTACCTATGTACGCCAACACTTTATGTTGTATCCTCAAACTCCGATTGTTACAACAAAATCTCTTAACCTATTGGGAATGGAAGAAAGACCAGCAGGACAAAATTGTGTTGTAGCAGTTTTACCATTTGATGGTTATAACATTGAGGATGCCATTGTTTTAAGCAAATCATCTGTTGACAGAGGACTTGCTAGAACATTTTTTTATAGAATTTATGATGCTGAAGCAAAGCAATATCCAGGAGGCATGAGAGATAACTTTGAAATTCCAAATGCAGAGGATAACATAAGAGGATACAAGGGTGAAAAATCCTATAGAGTTTTAGAAGAAGATGGAATTGTTGCTACCGAGTCATCAGTTACAGGTGGTGATATTTTAATTGGAAAAACTAGTCCTCCAAGATTTATGGAGGAATACAAGGAGTTTGAATCAACTGGCCCATATCGTAGAGATACATCAATTGGTGTACGTCCATCAGAAACTGGTGTTGTTGATACTGTTGTAATGACACAATCACATGAAGGTGGAAAAATGTATAAGATCAGAGTTAGAGATATGCGAATTCCTGAAATTGGAGATAAATTTGCATCAAGACATGGACAAAAAGGTGTACTTGGTATTCTAGCAAAAAATGAAGACCTTCCATACACTGAGCAAGGTATTACTCCTGATGTACTGATTAATCCACATGCATTTCCATCTAGAATGACAGTTGGTATGATGATGGAATCAGTTACTGGAAAAGCAGCTGCAGTTAGAGGAAAACAATTTGATGGCTCCGCATTTGTAGGTGAAAAGATGGATGTTGTAAAAGAAATTCTAGATAAAGCTGGTTTCAAATATTCTGGTAAAGAGAAGATGTATGATGGTAGGACTGGCAAATCATTCTTAGTTGATGTATTCATTGGTGTTGTATATTATCAAAAACTTCATCATATGGTTGCTGATAAGATTCATGCAAGAGCAAGAGGTCAAGTACAGATGCTCACAAAACAACCTACCGAGGGAAGGGCACGTGGTGGAGGTCTAAGGTTTGGTGAAATGGAACGTGACTGTTTAATTGCTTATGGAGCATCAATGCTACTTAAAGACAGATTATTGGATGAATCAGATAAGACTGAAGTTCTTGTTTGTGAAAAGTGTGGTTTAACTGGTTTTCATGATGCAAGAAAAAGAAAATTTGTTTGTGCACAATGCGGAGATTCCGCACCAATATCTTCCGTATCTGTTGCATATGCCTTCAAACTACTTTTACAAGAAATACTAAGCTTAAACATTGCACCTAGATTGAAACTAAAGGAGCGAGTATAATGTCACTTACAGCTACAAAAATCATAGACGGTATAATTTTCTCTGTTTGGTCTCCACAGGAAATAAGAAAATTTTCAGTTGCTGAAATAACACAACCTGAAACATACGATGAAGATGGAATGGCTGTTCAAGGAGGATTAATGGACGGCCGACTAGGAGTTTTAGAGCCTGGCCAAAAATGTATTACTGATGGAAATACTGCTGCAAGAAGTCCTGGGCATTTTGGTCATATTGAACTAGCAGAGCCAGTTCTTCATATTGCATTTGTTGATAATATTTACAAATTATTACAATCTACATGTAGGTCATGTGGAAGGATTAAACTAGCACCACAAGATATTGAAGAATTCATTAAAATCACTGAACGAGAGGCTTCATATACAATTATTTCACAAAAACGTATACCTGACCAAATTCAAGATAAAGCTAAAAAGCAAAAAGATTGCCCACATTGTGGCAAATCACAGTATGAGTTAATCTTTACCAAACCAACAATCTTCATTGAAAAAACTGAGATTGGTGAAAATAGATTGTTACCAATTACAATTAGAGAAAGATTATCACAGATTACTGATAATGACTTGAAACTATTGGGTTATGATCCAAAAACTGCAAGACCAGAATGGTTTATCTTACAAGCTCTTCCTGTACCTCCAGTAACAGTAAGACCATCAATAATTCTAGAAACTGGAATTAGATCAGAAGATGATTTAACGCACAAATTAGTTGACATAATTAGAGTTAATCAACGTCTTAAAGAAAGTAAAGAGGCTGGTACTCCACCTTTAATTGTTCAAGATTTAGTTGATTTATTGCAATATCATGTTACAACTTACTTTGATAATGAAGTTTCTGGAATTCCGCAAGCTCATCATAGATCCGGAAGACCTCTAAAGACATTAACACAAAGACTCAAAGGTAAAGAAGGTAGATTCAGAGGTTCATTATCTGGGAAACGTGTAGATTTTTCAAGTAGAACTGTAATCTCACCTGATCCTAACCTGGATTTATCTGAAGTTGGTGTACCTGAGGCTGTAGCCACGAAACTTACTATCCCTGAAATTGTAACAGATTGGAACATTGAAAAATTAAAAAAATTAGTTATTAATGGTCCATCAATATTTCCAGGAGTTAATTACATTACGCGTCCTGATGGTGTAAAGATTAGACTTGATTTTGTTGAGGATCGTTCAATAATTGCTGATCAACTAGAAATTGGATTTCTAGTTGAAAGGCATCTTATGGATGGTGATGTAGTATTATTCAACAGACAACCTTCTCTTCACCAAATGTCAATTATGGCTCATTTTGTAAGAGTCTTGCCTGGAAAAACATTCAGGTTACATCCTTCTGTATGTCCACCATATAATGCAGACTTTGATGGTGATGAAATGAATCTTCATGTACCACAGAGCGAGGAAGCCAGATCAGAAGCTGTTCTTCTCATGCGTGTACAGGATCAATTAATTTCTCCAAGATTTGGAGGTCCAATAATTGGGGCTCTTCGTGACTTCATAACAGGAGCATATTTGATGACAAAGGATGATACAGTATTAACAAAACAAGAATTTGCAAACCTTGCAATGCTTGGTGGTTATAGTGGTACATTACCTGAACCTGATGATAAAAAAGATCAGACATATACAGGAAAACAACTATTCTCGTTATTTCTACCAAGTGATTTTAACTATGTAATGACTTCTAAATGGTCCAAGGGAACTGGAGGTAAACAAAAAGATATTGTAATAAAAAATGGTCAATTAATTAGTGGTGTTATAGATAAATCATCTATTGGTGCAGAAGAGCCTGAAAGTGTTCTACATAGAATTGCAAAAGATTATGGTAATGCTAAAGCTAAAACATTTCTTAATTCTGAATTGATTATGATTAAACAATTTATCACTCATTATGGTTTTAGCTATGGCTACAGTGATCTTGAATTATCTGAAAAAGATAGAGCAAAAATCACTGATGATATTAATAATACATATGATGAAGTTCTAGATTTAATTGATCAAGAAAAGAAGGGTGTGTTAAAGGGAACAAGAGGTATGACAACAAAAGAAACTCTTGAAGCCTATATTGTAAATAATTTAGGAAAAGCAAGAGACAGAGCTGCTACTACTGCAAATAGTTCACTTCATGATGATAATGCTGGAAAAATCATGGCAACCACTGGTGCAAGAGGTTCATCACTTAATGTAGGTCAAATGGCTGGAGCACTAGGTCAGCAGGCTAGACGTGGAAATCGTCTGCACAAAGGCTACAATAATCGTGTTTTGGCTCATTTCAAAGAGCATGATAATAACCCTGATGCACATGGATTTGTGAAATCAAATTATCGTGACGGCTTATCCACATTAGAATTCTTTTTCCATGCTATGGGAGGAAGAGAAGGACTAGTAGACACTGCAGTTAGAACACAACAAAGTGGATACATGCAAAGAAGATTGATTAATGCATTAGAGCATATAAGACTAGAATATGATGGAACTGTTAGGGATCCACACGGTCACATCATCCAATTCTTGTATGGTGAAGATGGAATTGATGTTGCAAAAAGCGACCATGGAGAGGCATTTAACGTTCATAGACTAATAGAATCACAGGAGATTGTAGACTCGGGAAAATCAGCAACAAAGGATGAAATTTCAGAAGTAGTAAAAAAATATACAAAAACATTCAACACACGTTTAACTAATTCTGTAAAAGATGGTCTCGAAAATTCAAAACTTAGTAAAGATGGAATAGAAAAAGTTGCTAAAAAAGGACTAGATCTATATAATAATGCAAAGGCAGAACCTGGCCAAGCGGTTGGAATTGTAACTGCACAATCAATTGGTGAACCAGGTACACAAATGACTCTGAGAACGTTCCACTTTGCAGGAATTGCAGAAAGAAATGTAACATTAGGTCTACCAAGGTTGATTGAGCTTGTTGATGCACGTAAAAAACCCGTAACACCAACTATGGATATTTATCTTGATTCTGAATCTAGCACTGATCAACAAAAAGCAGTAAGTATAGCTCGAAACATTTTAGAAACATCAATTAATGATATTATAATAAATGCTGAAACTGATTATGCTACAAAAATTACTCTAAATCTTAATGAAAGAAAACTTAAAGATCGTGGTTGTACAATCGATGACGTAAAAGAAAAACTAGAAAGCAATAAAAAATTTAAGCTTGAGGATATGGGAACCACATTACTCTTAAAATTAGTAGATGAAGAATCTGATGCACCTACTGTAATTACATTAAAAAATAAAATTCTTAAAACTACTGTTAAAGGTGTAAAAGAAATTAAGAGGGTAACAATAGTAAAGAAAGATAATCAATGGGTTATTCAAACTACAGGTTCAAATCTTTCTGATGTACTCAAAGTTGCTGGTATAGATAAAAATAATGTAAGAACTAATAATGTATCTGAGATTGCGGAAACTCTTGGAATAGAAGCAGCAAGAAATGCTTTAATCAATGAACTTTCTTCAACCTTAGAAGATCAGGGTCTTGAAGTTGATCAGAGATATCTTATGTTAGTAGCTGATTTAATGTGTCATCGTGGTTACATGCAACAAATTGGACGCCATGGAATTGCCGGAACAAAGGATAGTGTACTTGCACGTGCTGCATTTGAAATTACTGTTCCAACAATTGCTGGTGCTGCAAGAACAGGTGAAACCGAAGAACTCAAAGGAATTACTGAAAATGTTATTGTTGGAAGTCAAATACCTGTTGGAAGTGGAACTGTTGATCTTTACATGCAGGTAGCCAAAAAACGAGATTCCAATTAATTATCAAACTACATGATCTAAAAATACTAGTGTAATCTATCATTAGTATGGTAGGACCTCAAGATGGTGGATTCGGATTTGATCAATCAAAAAAATACTCTTCTGTAGATAATCTGGAAAAAATCTGTGTTCAATGCCAAGCTGGTCAACATAAAAAATGTCTAGCAAAAACTAAGCAAGAACCAAATTGTGATTGTGAACACTGTATGATATTTGGCTGAAATTATTAGTTTTTTTGTTTTGTGATAGAAATTTTTTTACTGTGTGTTATCAAACTAGCAGATCTAAAGAATACTGCAAGTGAATCTTTACAACCAATATCACATGATTCTTGTATTGATATTTTATTAGAATTAAAACTTCCAAGATTAAATATTGCTGAAATTAATGGACAAATTGCGGCTCTGCCACCATATGCTGTATTTTTATCTATAAACCAGAACATATCCAATGCGTTATCATCAAGATATCTTTCTCTAATTGATTTACCTAATTCTGTATAGTGACCAATCATTCTCAATCTCCCTCTTGCAAAAAAATTAATTATTTTAGCAAATTGTATACAGACATAACACTTGTTATCATAAACCATTAAAGGTAATTTTTCTTCTAGATTCATACTGTAAATAGTATATAGCTATTTATGTAATCTTTGTGATTTTCAGTTTGGGATGGGCATAAATTACTACCAGATTAAAAAAAATGTTCTCAAAGCTAGAAAACTTGTCATTAAAGGCACAACAGCAGCTGGTTCAGGACATCCAGGAGGTTCATTTTCAATGGCTGAAATTATGGGTTGTTTATTTTATAAACATCTAAGATATGATACTAAAAATCCTGAATGGGAAGATAGGGACAAACTAATTTTATCTAAAGGGCATGCTTCACCAGGTCTTTTCTCAAATATGGCAGTAGCTGGATTCTTTGAGAAAGAAAAGATTGAAACACTAAGACAATTTGGAAGTAAACTACAGGGACATCCCGATTTAAAATGCCCAGGGGTTGAATTTTGTGGAGGCTCACTTGGCATAGGACTTTCTTATTCAATTGGAAATGCATTAGCCTCAAAACTAGATGGAAAAGAAAATAGAATTTTTACTATAATGGGAGATGGCGAAAGTGATGAAGGACAAGTTTGGGAAGCTGCAATGACTGCAGCAAAATATAAGGTGGATAATTTGACATTAATCTTAGATAGAAATTTTATTCAACAAGATTCATACACTGAAAAAATTATGCCTTTAGATGAAAATCTTGACAGTGATGATTTGTCAGAGATGTGGAAAGATGCAAGCAGATGGAAAACTGGTGACAAGTGGCGCTCTTTTGGTTGGAATGTTATAGAAGTTGATGGTCATAGAATAGAGCAAATTTCTAATGCAATTGAACGAGCAAAAAAAATCAAAGGATTGCCAACAATAATTATTGCACGAACAATCAAAGGTAAAGCAGTTGAACATATGGAAGATAATCCACAATGGCATGGAAAAGCTGCAAAAGCAGAATTTGTACCAATAATTGAACAAGAGCTTGATTCACAATTTATGATTGCACCATCCATAATAGCTGGAGACATGACAAATCTTGAAAAAGAAGTTAAGCGATGTGATGATGGTAGAGCAGACTATATCCATTTAGATGTAATGGATGGTCAATTTGTTCCTAACACAACTTTTGATTATGTGAAAATAAAAGAATTGCGACCTGCAACTATGATTCCGTTTGATACACATCTCATGATTAATGAACCAGTGAGACATGTCAAAGATTACGTTGATGCTGGAAGCGACATAATTACAGTTCATACAGAGGTATGTGACGAATCAAGTTTTGGGGAAATACATGATCTTCTCAAGTCCAGTCAAGTTGGTGTTGGTCTTGCAATAAACCCTGATACAGAACTTCCAGATTGGTCAAAAAAATTCATTCCTTCATTAGACCAATTAATTGTAATGTCAGTAATACCAGGTAAGTCTGGTCAAAAATACATTGAATCATCACACGAAAAAACCCAAAAACTTGTTCAGATCCTGAAAGAGCATAATTTTGATGGGTATATTGAGGCTGATGGGGGCGTCACTTTAGATAATGCTGGGTCATGTTTTGCTGATGGAGCAAGGGCATTTGTGGGTGGCAGTGCAATAATTGGGCAAAGTGATGTTAGAGTAGTAATTAGAGAATTTAGAAATAAAATTCTGAGAACAAGAAGGAAACTATTAATTCAAAAAGCAAACGATCTTGGTGGAACAGAATTAGTGAATAAATGGATAGATCTACATGTTGTAGGCAAGAAAAAGGATGAATTGTTACAAATTGCAAAGGAGTTAGGATATCAATGAGTGATGATGTAAAATATGGTGACATGAGAACAGAGTATGGTAAGTCTCTAGTTGAATTAGGTGAGCAAGACAAAAATGTTATCGTATTAGGTGCTGATACTACTGATTCACTAAAGACAGCAGATTTTGGTAAGAAATTTCCTGAACGGTTTTTCAACGTTGGAATTGCAGAAGCTAATTTAGTTTCGGTTGCAGCAGGATTAGCTTATTCTGGAAAAACCTCATTTGCAAGTACTTATGCAATTTTTCTTCCTGGTCGTTGTGTTGATCAGATTAGAAATGCAATTGCATATCCATCACGTGGAGATAAAAAAGGACTTAATGTCAAATTAGTAGTCTCACATGGAGGATTGTCAGTTGGTGCTGATGGTGGTTCACACCAACAACTGGAAGATATTGCAATTATGCGTGCAATGCCTAACATGCGTGTTCTCATCCCTGCTGATTCTATTGCAGTATCAAAACTTACATGGACTATAGCACAACAATATGGACCATTTTATATGAGAATGGCACGTTCAAAAGTCCCAACTATTCATACTAATTCACAAGAATTTCGAATTGGTAAGGGAATTACATTAAAGGACGGATCTGACTGTACAATTGCAGCATGTGGAATTACAGTAAAGATGGCATTAGATGCAGCAGAAAAACTAAAGCATGAAGGAATTTCTTGCAGAGTTATTGATTGTTTTACAGTAAAACCAATTGATACAGAAATTTTAGAAAAAGCTGCAAGAGAAACAGGAGGAATTGTAACATGTGAGGAGCATAATATCTTAGCAGGATTTGGCTCTGCTGTGGCTGAAGTAATTTCTGAGACTTACCCAGTTCCAATCAAAAGAATTGGTGCACAAGATATGTTTGGTGAATCTGCACGTGATAATGAGATTCCACAGTTACTTGAGAAGCATGGTATAACATCAGTTAATATAGCAAATATGGTAAAAGAGATTAGGAGTAAAAAATAATGAAGATATTCCTTGACACCGCTAATCTGAATGAAATTAGAAAGTATAATGATATGGGTTTACTTGATGGAATAACCACAAACCCATCTCTTTTAGCAAAAGAAGGTGGTGATCCACATGAGGCCATGGAGGAAATTACACAAATTATCAAAGGTGATGTTAGTCTAGAAGTAGTAAGTACTGATTATGATGGTATGATGGAAGAAGGAAAAAAACTTCGTAAATATGGTGATCATGTTGTTGTAAAATGTCCTATGACAGGTGAAGGATTAAGAGCATGTAAGAGTTTGACTGAACAAGGAATACCTGTTAATGTTACTCTAGTATTTTCTCCAAACCAAGCACTTCTGGCAGCAAAGGCAGGTGCAAAATACGTTAGTCCATTTATTGGTAGATTAGATGATATTGGTCACACTGGAATGGATCTTATCAAAGAAATTAAGCAGATTTTTGCAAATTATAATTTCAAGACACAGATTCTTGTTGCAAGTGTAAGGCATCCACAGCATGTAATTGATGCAGCAAAGACTGGAGCAGATGTTGTAACCTTGCCACCTGCAGTACTTGGTAAGATGTTAGGTCATGCATTAACAGATAAAGGTCTTAAAGCATTCTTAGCTGACTGGGAAAAATTACAGTCAGAAAATTCTTCCAAGTAGATTTTTGAAAGTATTTGACTGGATTATTCAAAAAGAATCCAAGAAGACGTCTTAGAAAATTAATCAAACAAAAAAAATATGATGAAGCTCTAGAATATGGTCACGAAATTGAAAAAAATCTTGACCATGATCCCGATGTTGCGTTCATTATAGGTACTGTGTATTTCATGAAAGGTGATATAAAAAACACCTTAGCATACATGAATAAAACTTTAGAAATAGGTGAGTATGATATAGATGCCTTATCAATTAAGGCAAGTGTTTACCTACATCTAAAAAAAACTGATCAGGTGAAAGAATGTTGTGAAAAAATACAAGAAATTGACCCAAAAAACAAAGCCCTCAAAGAAATTGAAGATGAATTGAAAAAAATAGATGATGTCAGTAATTAAAATAAAGAGAGTGGATAAATCTACGCGTCGTAGATCATTAATTCTTTTTCTTCTAGTGTTGCATGTAGGTTATGAACAGAACGGTATACATCTGCTTCTTTTTTTGCTCCAGTACAGACAAGTTTTCCTGATGCGAATAAAAGGATGACAGTTTTTGGATCTAGCATTCTGTGAATTAAACCAGGAAATTGTTCTGGTTCATACATACTTCTAGGTAGTTTTCTAGCAGCTTGTTCAAGATGAATTTTTCCACCTAGGTTTATTGCTGCTACAATATTTTGAACTGTTATAACTGCATCTTTTTTTATTTTTATTTTTCCCTTTCTAAGTCTCTGAACAACTGTTTTTACTGCTTTTATTGCCATCTCTTCTGATTTTGCTCCAGTACATACCATTTTTCCTGTTCTGAAGATCAGAGTTGCTGTTCTAGGACTTTCTAATCGGAAGACTAATCCTGGAAACTGATCCGGATGATATTCCGTGTCTGGAAATTTTTTTGTAACATCATTCAAATCAATTTTTTGATCTACTGATGCTGATGCCACTACATTTTCTACACTTACAATTGGTTTTGTCTCTGGCATTTATCGACTTTATAAATCCCCTTTATATATACAGACGGTTGTTTTCTACCCTTGTACTAATGATGATTAATCCACATGTAACGATGCTCTTCGTCAAAAATGTCTGTTTTGATTTCATCTGTTGTAAGCACTTCTGGTTTGAATTCAAAAAAATTTAATTGACCATTATATGGGATTGGAACTTTGAGCTGTTTTGGTTTTTCTAAAATAAAACCATATTTGTTTTCTGTTGCATAATTTGATGCTAGATGTTTTTTTGAATCTAAATTAATTTCTAATTCATTTTCATATTTTTTTACACTAACAAGCTCAACCTTTCCAATTATTGCACCAGTGATCAGATTAGTTTTTATCTCAAGTCTCTTGCAGTCATCAGTTAGAATTTTTCGTGGAGCATGAACTAAAAACTCACCACGAAATTCTGTATTCCATTTTCTTAACTCAATAGTTTTTTTTCCTTCTAAAATTAAATTAGCAAATGGTTGACAAACTGAAAGACACTTCATAAACTTTCATTGTTTACAATATCTTAATAAATATCAAAATTGGGATACTTGTTCAATAATTTGTGATAGATCTTTAGTTTTGGTCTCAGGAAGACCAGTTATTCCTCCAGTTAGGCTATCAGTTTGAATACCCTTTTCAGCCAAAACGTTAGCAGCCATTAATGATGTTCTTCCAGCCATACATACCATCAGTGATTTTCCTTTAGATTCCTGTAATACTTGGTCAATTTCTTCTGGAACTTGCTGGCCTGACAACAATTGTTGCGCAGTTCTGGCATTTGGCACAACAATCTTACTTTTATCGATACCAAGGGATTTTGCAAGTATCTCAATCCCTTCTTCACGTGGAGTATACTGAGTGTGTACCCAAATTACTTTATCATATTCACTTGCTTTTGAAGCAACTTCTTCCTGACTAACTTGTGCAGGAGTAACAGTATTACCAATTTTTTCAAAATTCTTTCTATACTTATCAATTCCATCACAAATCATCACAACAAATTTTCCACCATTATTGTATATCATTTGTAAAGCTGCATAAAGTTCAAGAGCACTACTCTCACCCATATCATGACCTTTTTCTACCATGAATTTCAGGAGTGGTTTTGCTTGTTCAAAATCTATTTGGTGCTTTCCAGCATATTTATCAGGATTGTAATATTTCAAACCATCAGCATTACCTACTGTTCTAATGCCTGCAACATCTTGTTGATCAGGTGGAAATATTACATGAACTCCTTTTTTGTTGTACTGTTCATCAAAATACTTGCTAAGACCACCGGATGTTCCACCTGTTCCAAAAGTACAAACAATACTGTAGTCTTTTAGCGATTCACCATTTTCCTGTAATTGTTGATCAATTTCTACACCTGTCACGGTTCTATGTGCTTCAACATTCAAATCATTATCGTATTGTGCAGGACAGAAACAATTGTAAATTTTTGCAAGAAACTTTGCCAAATTGATAATATCTTTTTTAGCTAAAAGTGTTTCAATGTCTACAATATTGCTATCATAAGTCTCAGGATCAAATCCCAGTTCAATTAATTGTGAACGAACGTTTGCAGCAGTTGCTTTTGCAACCAAAGCATCTTGCTTATCTTCCATTCCTGGAGCAGGACAAATATCCATATCCAGATCCATAATTCTAATATTACCATTTCTTAATTCTTTGAATACACCTTCCTGAAGTTTTCTTGAAACAAGTGCAATTGCAGTTACACCAATTTTTGATAATAATCCAAGTGCAATTCCAAAGTTTCCTGAAGTAGCTTCAATCACCGTTGTTCCAGTTTTGATCTTACCTGTAGTTATTGCATCATGAATAATGTTGATAGCAGGTCTGAGTTTGATTGAACCTGTAAGTAGTGTACCATCAAATTTGCCATAAATTTTGAAATCTTTGTTACTAATATCTACGTCATAAACTTTCTTTGCACATTCCTTGAGGTCATTAGTAAGATCAAGCAAAGGTGTTGTATTTACTATTTCTACTTTTCCATCTTTTTCTTCTCTGTGAGGTACTTGTGACAGAACTTCTTTTTCAAATTTCTCTAATAGAGCATTATCAACATTATCTTCAGACATATGATTGCATAATGAAGCTTCAATTTAGAACTTTTGCAGTTAGCTAAGAATAATTATAGTGAAGTATTTTAACTCTGAAAAATAATCTATTTTATGAAAATCTCATCTGGGTTAACAAAATCGATAAATGATCAAATCGTAATGGAGGCAAATGCATCCAATAATTATCTAGCCATGGCATGTTGGTGCCAAATTAATGGATACGAGGAATCTGCAAATTTTTTCTTCACTCAATCTGCTGAAGAACGAACTCATATGATGAAATTTGTAACTTTTCTATCAGGTCAAGGAGTTAAACCGGTAATACCATCAACCAAACAACCATCACAATCATTCAAATCTCTAGAATCAATATGTAAAACTGCACTAAAAAATGAACAAGCAGTTACTAAATCCATTCAAAAAATTGCAGAGCTCGCACTAAAACAAAAAGATTTTGCAACTCGTAATTTTATCCAGTGGTTTGTAGATGAACAAATAGAGGAAGAACAGAAATTTGAAACAATATTGCAGAAATTTGATCTGTTAGGACGTGATAAACTTGCTATTTATGAGATCAATAAATTACTAGGTTCATCAGCCTCTTCTACTGAAGAATAATTATATTATTTACTAAATTTTACAATTAATAGAATATGAAAAATGAATCAAAAAGCTTCACTGCATTTTTAAAAAAAAGAGCACCAATTTATCTTGGATTAATAGGTCTCTTTTTCTTGTTTGCATATCCTGCTCTAATAGAAAAAAATTTAGAATCACATATTCCAACTGATCTTACAGAATCACAAAAAACAATGGTTGATTCTATTCTTTCCTATAATGGATTAAACAACTCTGGCATGACAATAATGAATGTTTTAGAGGAAGAGATTACCACAAAATATCCTGATGAAAAAATTTTTGATTCTGAAATTACTCTATTGAAATTAGATTTTCAGAAATCATCAGATTCTTTACATGAAGTAAGTTTTCTCTTTATGATCAATGAAGAAATTTTAACATATACTTGGAATGTTAATAGTGATACTGGTGAAATATCGTCGGTAAATCAAGAAGCTAAAAGAATTCTTGATATCGTAGATTATTATAATTAATTATGATGATTCTAATTCCTTTACTTGTGTGAAACATTTTTCGGCTTCTTCATTTTTTCCAAGCTCACTAAGGATTGTACCCTTATTGTATAATGCATCTGCATCATCAGGTTCAATTTCTAATACCTTATCATAACATTCTAGTGCTTCATCTGTTCTATTCATATTTGTTAACAATACTCCTTTGTTGTAGAATGCAAACTCATCATTAGGGTCCATTTGAATTGCCTTATCATAACATTCCAATGCATCATCATTTCTTTCTATGGCTGCAAGAGAGATTCCTTTATTGCAAAGTACCTCTGCGTTTAGATCAATTTCCATAACTTTATCAAAAATTTTTATTGCATCTTTATGCATGTCAGAATCTGCAGATAAGACTCCCTCATTGAACAAAACTCTAGCATCATCTTTAGTTAGTGTCATCTGAACTCTATATTTTTGATAGAATATTAGTTTTCAATTAATTTACTAAAAAAATATTTATTTTCTGAACAAGTTTTTGCATTTTTCTAACAATTGTTCTTTTGTTGATGATTCTAAAATTAATTGTAGTTCTTTTGGGGATGATGCACCTAGTGCACATAACGAATACACATAATCTAGTGTAGGGATTTCAGTATTAAGATAATATCTTTCTAGTAAGCTATCTAGTTCATAAGCTGATATATTCTGTGGTTTTGCTAGTAGAGTAATTTTTTCCTTCCATAATTCAATAAGAGCATTCCACTCTTGTAACGAAATTGATTCCTCAATGTCGTTAATTAGTTCAACTTCAGCTTGAATGTACATTTTTCCCTGTACTCCTACATCTTGATGTAAATCATCGATCTTTTCAATACCTTCAATAGAAAATGGATCATAGTCAGTTGGTTGTTTAATACATGGTGGAATAATTTGAATAATACGAAATCTGTTGTGACCTTTTGTGTTGATATGTAAATGACCACTTGTAGTATCAATATCTTTACAATCAATAATTTTTGCAATTGTTCCAACACCGTATGGTGCTTCCCAGCTTGATACAGTCATATCTGAGTTACTTAGACATACACCAAATTCTTTTTCTGTTAACATACAATCATCTATCATCTGCTTGTATCTTGGTTCAAAAATCTTTAGTGGTAATTCTTGATTTGGAAATAAAACCAGATCAAGAGGAAAAATTGGAATTATCTTTGTCTTAGTCATAAAATTGATATGATTTTATCATATAAAATATCAGCTTTATTAATTTAATATTAATCATTTAATTTTGATTTTATATTCATGATGTTAGTTTATACAAGCCAATACTGACAAAAGTGTATGAAAACTAAATTAGGAGTAGAATTTGAAATTGATTTTGCACATACTTTACGTGGTCATCCAAAATGTGGAAAGCCGCATGGTCATACATCTAGAATTATAGTTGAAGTTGAAGGTGACGTAAAACAAGGTGACTCATACCAAGAAAATATGGTAATTGAATTTGATGCAATGAAAAAAACATGTTGGGATACAATTCAGGAACTTGATCATAGAAATTTAAATGAACTTTTTGATTTCCCAACTTCAGAAAATATTGCCTCTTGGATTTTTGATAAACTCAGTGATAAGATTCCTGTTTCATCAATTAAATTTTTTGAGGGAACAAACAAATATTGTGAGATTGTAAAAGATTAGATTTTATAATATCCATTAGGTGTGGATTCAAAAAAAAATAAAAAATAATACTATGTAGTTAATAGGAACTAAGAAAATTAATCTAAAATTACTTATCTTACTCTACTTTTTTTACTTTCACAGCATTAGGGCCTTTTTCGCTTTCGCCTACTTCAAACTCTACTTTGTCTCCATCTCTGATGTTACCTTGAACTTCAGTTTTGTGGACAAACAAGTCTTTTTCTTCGTTTTCTCTTTCAATAAAGCCAAAGCCTTTTGTCTGATTGAACCATTTTACGGTACCATTTTCCATATTAACTCACATCAAATACTTGTCTATTTATATTTACACATGAAAAATTGCAGAATCTGAGAAAAACCTATCTCAAATCATCGTCCTTTAATTTCTTAAAATTTAACTGCCTTGTACATTCTTCTAGCTCTTCAGGCAGATGATCATTAATTGGTCTTTTGCATTGTTTACAAATAGTTCCATCCATTTCGGAATCTGGTTTTGACATCATTTTTTATCGCCAATCATTTTTTTTATTTGAGCATCTGGGGCATTTAAGTCCATTTGTAGTTTCACCACAAATCTTACATTTCATATTAAACCCCACTACATCATTTTTTCCAGTTTTGGTATACTTGAAAACCAGAAATAGTGCAATTATAATTCCTGCTGCAGCAGCTATTATCCACAACATCATACAACTATTATGCTCTTAAGACAATTAAAGGTAGATGAATTTGTCAATTGGCATCCAGCAATTCTATTCAAATGAAAAACCGTTTATTCATTTTAGTAGAACGTTAGGTATTCAGTTTATTTCCTAATCTAGCCAATCAACAATAGATGGAAATTTTTTTACTTTAAAAGAATTGATTTAGATATCTTGCGTATGCTCATCAGATTTGAATTTATTCTCAACTGCCTCTGCCTTTATCTCTAGTTCATGAAAATTTCCTAATTTTTGGTATGTTAATTTTTCAAGTGTTTCTAAAATTGTTTTAGCTGAACGGTATTGTGGAATTCTTGGTTCTAACAATTCTCCGTAGAGTCCAATTCCATTAATCCCATTTAATTTTGCATATCCCAGTATTAGACCATTAAATCCTGTAATTACAGACTCTGTTGGTGTAGTTTCTATTCCTAATTTTTGAACTAATTCAAGAAGTTCTTGTGAAGTAGTAGTGACATAAGTGGTTGGAGATTTTCCAAATCTTCGTGTTGTATGGTATCCTCCTACAGTATAGATAAATTTAGCATCATATTGTTTTGCAACATTAATTACTTCTTGGCATAGTTCATTTAATTCTTGATTATCTTGTGGTTGACCACGTCCGCCTCCAAATACTATGAAATCTTGTGCAAATCTAAATTGCCATTTTTCTTCTGGTATCTCAATGTAACCTCCTTTATCATAAACAAATGATGGTCTAGTTGAACTAACATTCCTGAATTCTGCGGTTCCTAGACTTTTGTTAATAAAATTAACGACGATAGATCCTACATTTCCCATGTCTTGCATCGCAGCAATTATTATTGGTTTTTTAATATCTGGTTTTCTAATATTTTCAAATTCCATTATTAGAAATTATTCTAATTCTATAAAAATATACTAATGCTTAGAATCATACGTCAAGAATTTTTTTTCTGTATCTAATTAAGAGACATTCTCTACAAATACAATCTTTTTCGTCTATTTGCTGTTCAGTTAATTTTGGAAAACTTGAACACCAACATGTAATATTGTTATCACATGAAAATTTACTACCGCATTCCGAGCAATTTTTGTCCATTAGTATTCTGAAAGAATACTAAGAACCCTATTAGGTATATCTGCTAATCTGCTAACAGCTAAAACTTTCTCATAACCAAGATATTTCAGATTGTTTGCAATTGTAGTAGCACTAAATGTATCTCTACCCACACCAATTGCTGTCATCTTAACACCTAAATTCTTGTATGATTTTAAAACCATTTTTAATGCATTTGAATCTGATGGTTCTCCATCTGATAATGTAAGAAAAATATCAGGTTTTTTTGATGCTAAAACTGGTAACATCCTATCATAAACCTCTGCTAGAGGAGTACCTCCATTAGCAGATATCTGAGCAAGTCTTTTTGCAGCAGAATTATTCCATTTCATATCATCTGGTTTTATCAACCAGCATACTACCTGTCTATCAACTGTATTAAATGCATAAACAGAGAAATTAACTTTAAGATATGCTAAGACTTCACACAACGCAATTGTAGTTTTTTTATATTCTGTTTGTTGATCTGTAATACTTGATGAATGATCTAGTAGTATCACAATTCTAGATTTTATTGCTTTTTTCACATCAGTGAAAAATGGATTATCATATCCTTCAATGTATGCTTCCTCATCAAATTCATCACCTTCTATCATATGTTGTTCCTTCCAACCAGTCTTCCACTCTCTAAATTTATTTTTTAAATTACTAATTAGATCTTGATCATAGATTTTTGTTTCATCTACATTTGTAGAATCAGGAATTTGTATTCCAATTTTTTCTGGAATTAAACCCTTGTTTTCATTTTTCTTATTTTCATCTTTTATTAGATTAAATTCTTGTGAAATCTCTTTTCCTTCAATTGCATTTTTTGGATCTTGTTTACCTAGTTCCGCCTCTAAATTTTTGGTTATTTTTTGTACTGCTTTTTCAAAATCTTCAGGATTAACTAACATTCCTGGCCCTTTCAAAGGAACAGATAGTGGGATTGTGATTAGCGGATCTATATCTAACATGGTTAATATTTTTGGAATGCTTTTTTCAATCCAATCTGTCCCAAAATTATTTTCTAATGCTTTATCGAGAACTGTTTTTGCATATTCTACTGCTTTTTTCACTTTTTCGAAATGACTTGGTTGCATCTCTCCTTTGACATCACCAAATAGAAAGTATTGGTAAAACGCTTCAACTATTCTTGCCTTACCTAGAATGTTATTTAATAGTGGTCTGTAAATCCATTGCCATGT
>ENA-UPTF01000657-UPTF01000657.1-marine-metagenome-genome-assembly--contig:-NODE-657-length-23498-cov-3.705051_pt1 | contig 23498 bp, 22 predicted proteins | sample MGYA00238166_ERZ767019 | MGnify/ENA primary metagenome ERZ767019 (study PRJEB28930, sample SAMN06266391) | marine metagenome | isolation source: Sea water from 250 m depth | place: Atlantic Ocean | study... | reverse complement strand
TCCTGAGTATGCAGCCAACCTATTCACGGGACGCAGAGGAATACCGCGACAAGATCCAAGACTTCATTACTGAGCACCTACCCGAGGACTGGGAAGGTATTGGGTCCTTAACGGGAGACGCCAAAGCTGAGTTCGTTCGTCAATGGAGGCAGATTCTTAGCGAAAATCATTTTCTCGCGACTATGTGGCCCACCGACTACGGCGGCCCTGGGTTGACAGTTAACGAGAATGTGATTATCGCCGAGGAATTCACGAAAGCCGGGTTGCCGACCGGTGGTTCCAACGATGGTTTCGGTATCGGCATGGTTGGCAACACCCTTATCGAATGGGGTACTGAGGAACAAAAGAAGCACTATCTCCCACGAATTCTTGATGGCGAAGATATTTGGTGCCAGGGGTATTCGGAACCGGGAGCGGGTTCGGACTTAGCCAATCTTGGCTGTCGAGCTGAACTTGACGGCGACGAATGGGTTCTGAACGGCCAAAAAATCTGGACATCGAGCGGACATTTGGCGAATTGGATATTTGTCCTTGGTCGAACCGCTCCCGATGACGCGAAACATCAAGGCATTACATTTTTCTTGTGTCCCATGAACCAGGAAGGAATTGAGGTTCGGCCCATCGTTAACATCGCGGGCCACAGTCATTTCAACGAAGTGTTCTTCTCGAACGCGAGGGTGCCGAAGGGCAACGTCGTAGGTCAAGTAAATGGCGGTTGGGCCGTCGCCATGACGTTGCTGGGCTACGAGCGTGGGTTTGGGGCCACGACGACCTACTTCCGTTATCGATCTGAGTTGGATCGTTTGGTTGAAATGGCCCAACAACGCGGTCGGACAGAGGACCCGAACATTCGTCAACGTTTGGCCTGGTGTCATAGCAAAGTCGAAATCATGCGATGGCTCGGCCAACAAGTGTTGACGTCTTTCTTGAATGGTGAACCGCCAGGGCCCAAGAGTTCAATAGGAAAACTCAATTGGAGCGAATATCACCGCCACGTCACGGAGTTGTCAATCGACATTCTTGGAGCCGAAGCGATGGTGGTCGAGGGAGATGATGCTCTCGCCGCTGGATTAGGAGCCGCAGACGCAGGCACGCCCAACACGACTTCAGCTTGGATCAATAGTTTTCTATCAGCGAGATCCGGAACGATCTACGCGGGTACTAGCCAAGTGCAGCGCAACATCATTGGCGAACGAATCTTAGGGTTGCCTAAAGAGCCGCGAGCTGATGAAGGTCCCTGGAACGAGACGCTTCGCTGAAGTGTTGGTAGGTCTGTGCGGTGGATCATGTGCGGGGAAGACAACGTTGGCGCGCGCGCTTTTAGCGGAACGTCCTGACGCCGCATTGCTCGAATTTGATGACTATTACTATGACCTGTCGGAAGTCCCCATTGAGGAACGGGCAAAGGTCAACTACGACCACCCTGACGCCATAGACGTTCAACTTTTGGTGACCCACATGGATGAGTTAGCTGCGGGACGTGCGGTGGAGGTGCCTGACTACGATTTCGCTACCCACACTCGTCCCGGTGGCGTACATCGTGTGGAGGCCTCCTCACTCGTCATCGTCGACGGCCTATTGCTGCTGGCAGTTCCCGAATGTCGAGAACGACTAGATCTAAAAGTTTTTGTAGATGCTCCCCGCGAAGTGCGTCTAGCTCGGCGACTTGAGAAAGACGTGAGGGACAGAGGACGTGACCGCGATGGCGTAATTAGACAGTTCGGTGACTCAGTAGAGCCAATGCACCAAACCCTTGTTTCGCCTAGTTCGGAGTTCGCGGACTTGTGCTTTACCTACCCATGGGATGTACAACACGCAACACAGGCCATCCTTGGGTACCTCTAGCTGCCGTCGAAGGGTCCGAGATCGCTATTCACCGATAAATTCGACCCAGTTACCATCAGGGTCTTCAACCATTCCCACGACTACGCCGGGACGTACTTCTCTTCTGTCCCAGATAATCGGCGTGCCAACTGCGGCACACGCATCAAGAGCCGACTGAACACTGGGAACGGACAGAGTGAAGTAACGCATCCCTGAAGCGCCCATCATCCCTCCGCTAGCTCCAGGCGCCACCTCTTTCGTGGGAACCACGATCTTAAGCAAGCTCTCGTTGGCCCAAACGCGATGCATCGCAGCGACCCCTAAAGCCTCCATGTTCAAGGTGGCTTCAAACTCAAGCCCAATTACGTCGCGGTAAAACTCCAGCATCTCGTCGCCGTTTGTCGTCACAATTCCGAGATCAAATCCACCCTTAGTGAAACTGTTAGCCACCATCACTCCTAACTACTCAAGGTTCCTCAGTCGTAGCTCACGCCGAGACCAGCTCGAGCATCAGTCTGGATACCATAGTTAGGAATGGGATAACGCAAGCCGTTTCGTGCGAGAAATTCCATTCCCTCAACTGCGACAAGTAAATCTTCGGGGCGAAGTGCCATCAGAAGCTCGTCTTCCATCACTCCGCCGTAACGTCTTTCAGCGAAGCATGGAATTGACAAACTTGGCTCTCCGGTACTTAAGGCCCGCCCCCAACTGTCCGCGCAAGCTGACTCCCCAACGCATCCCCAGTCCAGTTTCTTGTAGCCGCGCCATTGCAGACCATTGATCAGCAGAATCATTTGAGCGGGAGTCGCGTAAACGAGACAAATATCAGGTGGATCAAGCCGTTTTGAAGATAAAGGTGAAACAGCCATGGCCGTATAAGTTCCGAAAGGCACGCAGTCCATCGCTTCTTGGTGTGCCGAACTGTCATCAAGGGTTTCGAACCAAACTCCCTGCATGCGCTCGCCAGACAACCAATCTTCGTCCTGTGGGTGAAGGCCTATGACGGCTCCGCATTGATCGCCGACCAGGTCAGCACGGGTGATACCGACGGTCCAGTTCAGTCGTGATGCCATTCCGACGATTTGGTCCGTTGTGTGGATGTCGTCGGGTCGGCGAATCCGAGGCACTGACTCCATCTCGTCGACCGTCGCAAACAGCTTCATTCCGATCGGGGTAGTGCGGATTCGGAGGAGAGCCTGAAGGCGAGCTAGTAAATCATCCCAATCCATCTGTCCTGTTCGCAGATGCACCGGCTGTTCTTCAGTTTCACTCATGGGTCCCCCTGGCTTAGGCAGCCAACCTACCGCGCGCATCGCATGGCTCGATGCGCGACAGAATGAAGCAATGAAAACTGTCATGCTTCTGCACCCAGGAGAAATGGGGGCCTCGATCGGTTCGGCCATCGTCGCGAATGGGTACACCGTGTTGTGGGTTCCCGAAGGTCGAAGCCAAGCAACGAGGCAACGAGCAGCAGCAGCCGGATTTGGGGACTCCGAGTTACTTGACGCTCTGAGTCGAGTTGACATCGTCATTTCCGTAGTGCCGCCCGGCGCCGCAATTCAAGTTGCTCAACAGGTGGCCGACGGCGGTTTCGAGGGGACGTATGTGGATATGAACGCCATTTCTCCTCGTAGCGCCAGTCAGATAGCTACTGCATTTTCCGATTATGTCGACGGTGGCATAGTCGGACCGCCCGCCAGGGAGACCGGAACAACGCGACTCGCGTTGAGTGGCCCCAAAACTGATGAAATCAAAGCGCTCTTCGCTGGTTCGTTCATAGAAGTAGTTGATTTAGGTATCGAAATTGGCACGGCCTCCGCCTTCAAGGTTGGTTTTGCAGCCTGGACAAAAGGATCCGGAGCGCTCTTGCTCTTGATATGTGCCTATGCGCGGTCCGCAGGAATCGAAAACGAATTGTTTGAAGAATGGGAACGACGAGGCATGACGCAGAAAGCGCAGTCCATTCGCGCAGCCGAGCAAATGGCCCCAAAGAGTTGGCGCTTTGGTGACGAAATGCGCCAAATATCGGACGCTTTGGAAGATGCGGGATTGGGTATCGGGTTCTTTTTACACGCAGGTGAAACTTTTGACAGACTCGCTCACATAAACACTGAGTCCGATCGAAAGCTCAGCTTGGAAGAAGTGACGCGAGAGCTGCTTGCGGGAAGGAGTTTGCGTGACCCATTCGATTAGGGTGACGCCTCGCGTCGCTAAGCGACAGATATTGCCACTGTGACCAGTTGAGGAGATCCCAATGGCTGACGGCCTTCGTACTGAAATTCACGGCAACGTGGGAATGGTCATCATGGACCGCCCCCCACACAACTTTTTGAATTTTCGACAAATTCATGACATAGCTGATGCGCTCGGGGAAATGGAAAATGACATGTCCATCCGCTGCGCGGTGCTGGCCGCAGAAGGCCGATCATTTTGTGCCGGCGCAGACTTCGCCGGTGACGGAGTAGGTGGAGGTGACGACGAAGTCGTCGGCGGTGACGCGACGCTCGCCCTTTACCAAGGGTCAGGACGTCTATTCGACGTAACACTTCCCATAGTTGGGGCCATACAGGGTCCAGCGGTTGGCGGAGGGTTGGGCTTAGCCATGGTGCCTGATATCAGAATCACGTGTCCCGATGCGCGTTTCTCGGCCAACTTTGCGGCGCTGGGAATCCACCAAGGATTCGGTATGAGTGTCACGCTCCCAGAACTTCTAGGTCCCTCAAGAGCAGCGCAGGTTCTCTACAGCGCAAAGAGATATAAGGGCGAAGAAGCGGTCCTTATTGGACTCGCCGATGAATGTGTTCCTTCGTCAGAAGTGAGGGACCGTGCCCTAGAAGTTGCTTCAGACATAGCGGCAAACGCCCCGCTGGCCCTCCGTGCAATCAAGTCGACACTAAGGCTCGGTCTTGGTGACCGTGTACGAGAAATCACACAGCGCGAAGCTCAGCTCCAAGCTGAATTGTCCGCTAGTTCTGATGCCAAAGAGGGGATTGCTTCAGTATCAGAACGACGACCAGGCAATTTCACCGGACAGTAAGCACCGCCGAATTCGTCGCAAAGAACGAACCGCAGAGTCACGAGAACAAGATGCGAATTGTGGTCACCGGCGTCAGCGGTCTTATCGGATCGGCGTTGGCTACCGAATTAGGAATTCAGGGCCACGAAGTGATAGGGGTCTCTCGTTCTCCCTCAGCCGGATCGGTCGGCTGGGAAGAAGTAACTGCGACCCTCATGAACGACGTTGACGCAGTAGTCAACTTAGCGGGAGAAACAATCGCGGGACGATGGACCAGCCAAAAGAAAAGGCGGATAACGCGGAGCCGTTTAGAGGCCGCCGAATCAGTTAGTAACGCCATACGCGATTCGGATCGACCTCCATCTGTGCTGATCCAAGCTTCAGCGTCGGGCTACTACGGAAGTCGCGGAAACGAAGTTCTTGACGAGCGCTCAAGCCCTGGCTCTGGTTTTTTAGCTGATCTTTGCCGCGAATGGGAAGCGACCGCGGAGACCGTTCGCACTGTCAACACAAGGCTCGTGCTAGCAAGATTTTCGGTTGTCCTCGCAGCAGAAGGTGGAGCTCTCGCGCCACTCAAGACTTTAACTAGCGTGGGTCTTGGTGGTCCCTTGGGGCGAGGTAGACAATGGTGGAGTTGGATATCGCTTCATGACACAGTGCGCTCCTTGTTTCATCTTCTCGAAACCGATATTTCTGGACCGGTAAATGTCAGTTCCGAAACACCGGTGCAACAGCGAGATTTCTCGAAAACGTTGAGCAAGGTTTTGCGTCGCCCCTGCTTAGTGCCGACTCCCGAAATAGCGCTTAAGGCGGTGCTTGGCGAAATGGGTCAAACACTCTTGCTGGACTCCACGCGTCTCCGCCCGTCCGTGCTAACTACCAGCGGATTCAAATTCGAAGAGGGCGACCTCGAAAGCGCACTGAGACGGATCTTTAATACTTAAGCTTCAACTCGTCCCCACGATTAGAAAGAGCCTCGACCTTGACACTTCAACCCGATACACAGGCATTCATTGAAATGGTTGAGGCTGCCAATGCCGACGCGCCACCCCGATCTGAGCAGTCACCTGAAGATGCGCGAAACGGCTACCAGGCATTGGCTCATATTCTTGGACCGGGTCCAGAACCCGGCGGAGGGATAGAAGATTTTCAAATTCCAGGACCGACTGGACAGACACCAGTGCGGATCTACCGACCACAGGGAGAGGGACCTCATCCAACGCTGACCTTCTTTCACGGCGGAGGGTTTGTCGTAGGCGACTTGGAAACTCACGACAAGGAATGTCGGCTACTTTGCGAGAAGGCCAACTGTCTCGTCTTGGCCGTTGACTACCGATTAGCCCCAGAGGCGCCCTTCCCGGCCGCGGTCGAAGACGCTTGGTCAGCGGTCCAATGGGTTGTCGCTCATGGCGCCGAAATAGGCATCGATACCACCCGTGTAGCAGTAGGAGGTGATTCGGCCGGTGGCAATCTCGCCGCTGTCATGGCCCTGATGGCTCGCGACGCTGGAATCGACCTGAGACTGCAAATGTTGGTCTACCCAGCCACCGATGCCTCCAAACAGTACGACTCATTCGTTGAAAATAAAGACGGTCCGCTGCTGACGGTGGAAGTCATTGACTGGTTCTGGTCGCACTACATCGGTCATCAAACTGCCGACGAAACGCGAGGTGACTGGCGGTTCTCTCCCGCATTGGCCGCTAGCCACGACGGTGTTGCCTCCGCATATGTGGCAACGTGTTCAGCTGACCCGCTTCGCGATGAGGGAAACGCATACGCAGAACTTCTCGCGGCGGCAAATGTGCCAGTGCATCATTCAACGTTCGAGGGTGAGCCGCACGTCCTATTTCAAATGTTTAATGTTTGCGATGGCGCAAAAACACTCATTGAAGAGTGCGCAGCAGCCCTCACGGCGGCATTCAAATGAGGACCACAGTACGGCGAGACCGCTGGGGGATTGCCCATGTTGAGTCACCTAACGTAGCCCAGGCCTTCGAAGCCCAGGGTTGGATAGCGGCTTCAGACCGGATTTGGCAGATGGACGCCGACCGATTCAAAGCACTTGGGAGATGGGCCGAGGTAGTTGGACCTGGAGCCCTGAAGGAGGACGCATTTTTTCGACGGATCGGACTTGGGAGCATTGCTCAAGCCGACTGGGGTGCGCTGAACTCTGAGACCCAACAGATGACCGAAGCCTATGCCAACGGTGTCAACCGATGGTTGGAGGAAAACCCTGAGGGACTGCCCGCTGAATACGAACACCACCCCGCAGCCCCGGAACCGTGGGAGCCGTGGCACTGTCTAGCGGTCTACAAAGTCCGACATATATTCATGGGGACCTTGCATCGGAAACTTTGGCGGGGGCACCTCTTGGCAAAGGCGGGACCTGAAGTCGTCGCGGCGATGATGGGCGACCCAAACCAAGCATCGGCGATCGCTCCAGGGAATGGAACCCCGCTGAACTTACTCTCGGAGGTGTCTGACCTCCTTGATTCTCAATCGGAACTGCTTAAAGCCTTAGTGGACATTGACGGTGGATCGAACTCTTGGGCCGTCGACGGAACACGAACCATTTCAGGTAAACCACTGTTGGCAGGCGATCCTCACCGAGGTATCGAATTTCCTAACGTCTACCACCAATTTCATCTGGAATGCCCCGAATTCAACGTGATTGGGCTTGCTTTTCCCGGCGTTCCCGCTTTCCCCCATTTTGGCCACAATGATCAGGTTGCTTGGTGCATCACTCATGGCATGGCCGACGACACCGACATCTTCGTTGAAACAGACAGCCTTGAGGCAATTGATTGGGTTCCAGAGGTAGTTCGTGTCCGCGGTGACGACGATGTCGAAGTTTTTTGTGGCTCAACAGATCGAGGGCCGGTGGTCATTGGTGATCCGGCCGACGGCATGGCCCTATCGGTTGCCTGGACGGGCATGATCGGTGGTGACACTACCTTCGAAGCCCTTCAACCAATGTTGAGTGCCTCAAGTTGTGAAGAACTCGAAAATAGCGTTCGACCATGGGTCATACCGGTTAACAATCTGCTCACCGCCGACCGCGATGGAAACATATCTTTCAAGATCAGGGGACGAGTGATCGAACGCCCACCCGCTAATCGCTGGTGTCCCGTTCCCGGCGACTCCGAACACGGTTGGTCTGGGTTGCGAACTGTTCCCTTCGATGAACTTCCGGGTGTACAAAATCCCAGCCGCGGATTTTTAGTGACAGCCAACAACAGAATCAGTGATACCCATCCCTTCATTTCGTTAGATTTTGCCGGTCCCGCTCGATATGACCGGATCGTTGAACTTCTCGAGGAACTCCCTGAAGCCTCCGTCGAAGACATGCGACGAATTCATGGAGATGTGCTTTCACATAAGGCGCGTTCCATAGTCCCGCTCTTAATTTCCCAGACCTCTCAAGCCACCCATCGACGAAGCAAATGGCTTCGCGACGTACTCTCAACCTGGGACTTTCAAGTGACCGAAAGCTCGGTCGAAGCTTTGTTGTACGCAGTCATGCGACGCAGATGGTCTGAAAGCGTTGGGGAAAGATTAGGAGTATCAATCGCTGAACTTGGGGCGCCAGGATGGCCATCACCCGAAGCGGCCAGCCGAATGCTCTACGAGGCAGCGACCGCGCTGCTCGATGGTGACGCATGGAAGTGCCTACCAGGACTCGAAACAGACGAGGACCTCGATCAAGCGTTGTCGGCGTGCATCGACGAGACTTTGAATGAACTTGAACTCCGACTTGGACAAGACATCTCTCAGTGGTCGTGGGGGCAGTTACACAGAATGGCATCACCACATCCGTTAGCTTCGGCGCTCGAAGGGGCAAGAGAGCTCCACCCACCCTTGGATAGCTGTCCCGGCGACGGGGACACGGTGAGGTGCGGTTCGGTGATGCCCGAAACTGGGGAACGAGCGGTTGCTGCATCGGTAGCGCGCTACGTTTTCGATCTAGCCGACTGGGACTCCTCAGGTTGGGTCGTGCCTCACGGGGTGTCGGGTGTACGCGGCAGCGGACACGACCTCGATCAGCGAGCGATCTGGCTCGACTGCGATCTAATACCGATGTCGTTCAGCAAAGATGCCGTATCGGCTATTACTCGCGAAGAATTTGAAATATGACAGCGAGCGATCTAAGACCTATAGGTGTGATTCCGAATTTTCAACTCACGAGACACGAGTAGCTTCATGCCATGGCGGTAACCAACCACGACAGCGAACTGGACATCGACCCGATGTTCATCTCTACTCACAACGACCTATGGCTGCGACTTGGTAGCTGCGGAACCTGGTGGACCGGCCCCCAACGCGTAGCCGCAATGTCGGAAGTCCGCGCGGCATTCGAATGTGACCTATGTTCCGAGCGTTCTGAAGCGCTGAGCCCGTTAATGATTGAAGGAGTTCATGACTCGGTATCCGAGCTTCCTCCAGAAGCGGTGGATTTGGTTCATAGATTGACGACCGATCCGGGTCGCCTAACCCAACCGTGGGCGAACACAATCATCGACGTTTTAGGCGAAGAACGCTATGTGGAAATCGTCACAGTCGTTTGTGTCCAATATGTCATAGAGAGCTTCGCCCGAAATCTTGGACTACCACTCCCAGACCTGCCTGAGGCGGGCGACGGAATTCCCAATCACGTGCGACCAACCGATGTCGGAGACGTCGGCGCATGGGTCAGTCAAACGGTTGACAAAAAATTGGCAAATGTCTCCAGAGCCGCATCTCTAGTTCCCGACACAGAAGTGTTATGGCGGGACCTGGTGCAATGTCACTACAGCCGCGGACCACAATTTGCCGAACTGGTCTGGGACCGAGCACTCGCTAGACCCCAAGTCGAATTGTTGGCATCCACCGTTTCTGCACTTAATGAGTGCTTCTACTGAACTGCGGCCCATGTATCGCTGCTCCGTGCGAGCAGCGAAGCCAGCGACACCGAGGTCGCAATTGAGCAACTGGAAGACGGAGCTCAGGTCGAACACGGCTCCGCCCTCGTGCGCTACGCGGAATCAGCAGTTCAACGAGACAGTGATCTAACTGAATCTCGTACCCGCCTGTTGCGACTTATCGGGCCACAAGCGCTCGTCGAAGCTTCGGCGACAGTTTCGGCTTTCGAGGGGCTCAACCGCATTGCCGACGCAACAGGCATCCAGCTCGATGCCGGATTAGCGGACGAATCTGCTGATTTCAGAAACGATCTAGGGATTAACTCTTACGCGGGTGCGGTGAACACCAAATCAAACGGATCTCCCGATCGAGCCGACAGCGTCCTTGGAATTTTTCGCTGAAGGTCACATAAAGACCCTCGGGTTGGCGCGGCCCGCTATTCAGTAGAGATTTGAGGTTCCCTCGGCAGTCCCAAAAGACGCTCGCCAATAATGTTTCGTTGGATTTCACTGGAGCCACCGGCGATACGCATGCCCGGGGAGTAGAGCAAAGATTCAATTGATGGACTCGCAAGCAACGACTGAGCTCCCTGTAGAGCCGCATTCAATTGCGCCTCGTCGTAACCCAACTCACTGTTCATCAACTTGGCTACTGGAGCTACCCGCGGATCGCCGCCCCTTCGCTCCATAAGCGACTGGAGGGCTCTCCCACGATTCAAAATTCCGACAAGCCCGTCAATCTGAAGTGAGTCAATTTCACCGAGTCCCTGAATCATCTCTTGCAGTCGGCGACGAAGGCTAATGACACCTGCCGCGCCCGCACCGCCTCGTTCATCTTCCAGGACGGACATCGCGACCGCCCAACCGCCGTTCAAGTCACCTAAGACAGCATCGGAAGGAACCTCCACATCGGTGAAAAACACCTCACAGAATTCACTTTCTCCGGTCATTTGCTTTATTGGGCGTACCTCAACTCCATCAAGGGTCATATCAAGCAAAAAGAACGTAATGCCCTTATGTTTTGGCTGTTCGAAATCAGTTCTTGCCATGAGGATGCCGAACTGAGCCAATTGGGCATTCGAAGACCAAACTTTTTGTCCATTGAGAACAAAGTGATCTCCGTCGAGGACGGCTGAACTTTGCAGTCCCGCCAAATCAGACCCTGCGCCAGGCTCACTGAACAATTGGCACCAAAGAATGTCGTTACGTAACGTCGGGCGAAGAAAGCGTTCCCGCTGAGCTTCAGTCCCGGACCGCAAAATTGCCTCTCCAGCTAGCACCAAACCCTGCAAGTTCAAGTACGGCGCGACTTCAGCGACCGCGCATTCCTCGTGCCAAACGACGTTATTTTCAGCGGTCAAACCCATGCCGCCGTGCTCCTGTGGCCAGTGCACTCCAGCCCACCCGTGGTCGAAACAAAATCGCTGCCAGTGCATGGCTTCCTGATGGAGCCCCGGAGGCAAAATCGCACCGTACGCCGGACATGCATCGCCCGAAGCAACAGCGTTAGCTATGAAAAGCGCTGCCTTTTCACGAAAGGTCTCTAGTGGTTGACTATCGGACACCCTTGAGACCGTAGCGCCCACTCATACTGGCCGCATGCGCACTTGTTACCTAGCATTCCCATATGAGCGATCTCAACCACACCGACACTCAACGCACAAACGAAACCGTGGAGTTACTGCAGCAACTCATTCGAAACAAGTGCGTCAACACCGGGCAGAGTGACTCAGGTGACGAAATACGCAACAGCGATCTGCTACAAACCTTCCTTGAGGGACCTGGTGTCGAAGTGGAACGTTTCGACTGTCTTCCGGGCCGCCGATCGATGGTGGCGCGAATAGAGGGAACTGATCCGAACGCCCCATCTCTATGCCTCATGGGCCACACCGACGTCGTTCCCGTCAGCCCCGACGGATGGAGTCGAGACCCTTTCGGTGGCGAGTTAGTAGATGGCGAGGTTTGGGGACGCGGGGCAGTCGACATGCTCAACTTGACATCGTCGATGGCTGTGGCATTCCGTCACTTAGCGCGAAACGGGTTCCGACCACAGGGAGACTTGGTCTATTTCGGTGTGGCTGATGAAGAAGCTGGAGGAACCTACGGAGCAAAATGGATGGCCGAAAACCACTGGGACGCGATATCGGCTGACTATGTGTTGACCGAATTTGGTGGACTACCCATGGATACCCCCGAAGGAAAAAAAATCACGCTAGCAGCGGGTGAAAAGGGCTTGGGTTGGCGCAGACTGACAGTCAAAGGAACGCCGGGACACGGCTCAATGCCATTCGGATCAGACAACGCTGTTCTCAAAGCCGCTGAAATAATTAGACGATTGGGCGAATATCGGCCGGACCCAAAACTTACGGAGATGTGGCAGCATCAAGTCTCGACGCTTAACGTCGAATCTGACGTCAAGGCCGCTCTTTTAGACCCTGCTTCAGTATGGGACACCATTTCGCAAATGGGCGACCAGGGCTTGGCTCGACACTTGCATGCATGCAGCCACACGACGTTTTCGCCGAACGTAGTGCACGGTGGTGTCAAGACGAACGTCATTCCCGACTCGGTCGAAATAGACGTCGACATTCGAACAGCGCCGGGGGACAGCGACCGAGTCGATCAACACCTTCGCGATGCTCTTGGGGAAATGTTCGACGAAGTTGAGATACATCCCATTCACGACGATCCCGCAACCTTTTCGTCGATCGACACGCCCATGTGGCATTTGCTTCAAGATCTGATGCAAAAAGCACATCCCGGAGCGCCGCTGATTCCGTCGCTCATCGTCGGAGCTACAGATGCCCGTTTCTACCGAGAAAATGGTTCAGTTGCATATGGTGCCGGGCTATTCAGCGACCGAGTCAACTCATCAGAATTTATGACTCGTTTCCACGGACACAACGAACGCGTTGATACCGACTCGCTCGCCCTCACGACACAACTCTGGCTGGACGTAGCCTCAAACTTCTGGGACCGAGTGAACAGCTAATCGGAACTGGTCTAACCCCCAGCGCACCCGATCTTAGGTGTCACATGGGGAACGCGACCCGTGCGCAATGACGTGACCGTTCCCTCCGCGTCCAACTCCCAGATGACCCGCATATTCTTGTCGCCATCAGACACAGGTACGTACATCACGTAATCACCGTCAGCTGATTCTTGAATTTTGGAACCAAAGGCGGTTTTGATTGCGTCTTTCGTTGAACCTATTCCGTATCCAGACTTCGTGGTTATCGGACCGCTCGAAATGTCTACTCGTACGACCTCCCCGTTCACCACCATAAACGACGCTCCAGTCGCTCCAGCAGCCGGGGTGTAGTAGCGGCAGGCCTCGCTTCCCGTCGATGCCGCGATAAGTTCAACCCCGGCCTCGGATTGTGCCTCTTCCACCAACTGTCCGATGCGAACCGGCCCCAGTCCAGCAGTAGTGATCGAGTCATCGTTCGTCAGAAGAGGCGGCAACGTCGTCGAAGTTTCCGTACCGTAACGCTCAGCTGCTGTTTGAATAGCTGCGGTAGTCGAACTTGGTTGCGCGTTGTCCGTGGCCTGCGAAGAAGCGGCCTTCGATGTGGTGACGGTCGGTAGAGTTGTGGTCGAGTCCGTCGAATCAGTGGTGCCGAGCGAACACCCTGCTGTGAGCAGGGCGACACAGAAAGACCCACCGAGGACCATAAGTAATTTCGATGTTCGAGTTGCGTTCATCCGCTGTCTACCTCATGTCGACGTCGTCCAAGTCACGACGGCTAGCTAATAATCCAGGTATTGATGAGGGTACCTCTGTTCGCCTCAATGTGTCGGCCGAGCCCTTGAGTTAGTCTGAAATGAAGGAAATTAGCTTCAACGCGTGGCGACCGATTCGTAATTGGGTGTTCGCCTAAGGGAGGACCTTTCGTGTCTGATCCAGAGTTTGACATCGTCATCAGAGGAGGCTCAGTCGTCGACGGCGACGGTTCGCCAATCAAAGAAGCCGATGTAGCAATTTTAGGTGACCGAATTGTTGGTGTGGGCGAGATCAACGGTTCTGGCTATCGCGAAATTGACGCGAAAGGCCGCATCGTTACCCCAGGCTTCGTTGACATACACACCCACCTCGATGCCCAGTTGGCTTGGGACCCGATTGGATCGAGTTCTTGTTGGCACGGCATCACCTCGGTGGTAATGGGCAACTGCGGGGTGACGTTCGCTCCTGTTCGCACTGAAGACATCTCATATTTGGCTGAAGTGATGGAATCGGTTGAGGACATCCCGAGAGAGGCAATCCTGGAAGGTTTGCCATGGGATTGGCGGACCTATGGCGAATACCTGGACTTTCTAGATGGATTGCCTAAAGGCTTGAACGTAGGCGGCATGGTTGGACACGTGGCAGTTCGCTGGAACGTCATGGGGCAGGACAGCCTTGACGAAGATCCTGCTTCTCCTGAACAAATCGAAGCGATGTGCGCGCTCGTTGACGAAGCCATGTCAGCAGGTGCGCTCGGGTTCTCAACTTCTCGAACGCTGCTACATCGCACCCCTGATGGTCGACCCATCCCCGGAACTTTCGCTGATGACGACGAACTGTACGCGTTTGCCGAAGTGTTAGGTCGCCACGAACGCGGTGTCTTTGAAGCCGCGCCTCGTTTCGAAAAAGCCGGCGCAGACTGGGCCGGCCTGAAACATGAGATACGGACGCTTGGAGAAATCACGCGGCGAAGTGGACGCCCATCAACGTTTGGTCTCGTGTACAACGCTGTTCGGCCAGACATGAGTGAAGTCGCGCTAATTGAAGTTGCGTCGGAAAACTCAAACGGCGCAACTCTCCGACCTCAGACCACCTGTCGCCCGATTGGTGTCGTTCTTGGAATCCAACATCGGACGCCTTGGGCTCGCGCCGGAGCGACATGGAGGTCAATGCAGCATCTGGATCTCGCGGGTCGTCTCGCCGTCATCAGAGACCCCGAAAGCCGCCGACGGCTAATTGAGGAGGCCAACAACCCCGAGGAGATTCACGGCGGCGGCAGCGCGATGGTTGATCTCAGCCGGCTGTATCTCCTTGATGCCGAAAATCCCAACTATCGAGTAGGACCGGACGGAACCTTAGAAGCGAAGGCCGCTCAGGAAGGCATCACACCCGTTGAATTGTTCCTAAACGAAACCGACCGTTCAGACGGTTCGGTAATGCTTTCGCTGCCCATTTTGAACCAGGACTATGAAGCCATCGAAACCATGCTCCAGGACGAATCAATCGTCATGGGCCTAGCCGATGCAGGGGCACATGTGGGGCAAATCATGGATTCCAGTCAACCGACCTACTTCCTGAGCCACTGGGTTCGAGACACCGGATTTTTCTCCCTCGAAGAGGGCGTGCGGAGAATTACTTCGGATACAGCGGATCTGTTCGGACTAGTGGACCGCGGGCGAATAGTCGAGGGCGGCTACGCGGACATCAACATCATCGACTTTGACCAATTGGCCCTAACCGGACCCGAATACGTACATGACTTCCCCGGAGGGTCGGGACGTTACGTGCAACGCGGAGTCGGATACGACGCCACGATTGTCAACGGCCAGGTGTTCATGGAACACGGGGAACACACCGGTGCTTTAGCTGGCGTCACGCTGCGCTCAACAGACTGAGGCCTTTCACAGCGGTACCGCTAGGGTGCAGTGATGGCTTCACCCCCAAAAATGAACATCGATGAACAGATGATTTATCGAGTCACTCTTGAGACCAACAAGGGGAGCATAGTTATGGACTTAGATCCAAAATTGGCTCCCAATAGCGTGAACAATTTCGTCAATCTGGCCCGCGATGGCTACTACACCGGATTGACGTTTCACCGCGTTGTGCCAGATTTTGTCGTTCAGGGAGGATGCCCAGAAGGGACCGGAACAGGCGGCCCTGGGTATCGGTTCGACGACGAACCAGTTACGGGCGATTACACCCTTGGGGCGGTAGCAATGGCAAATGCCGGACCCAATACGAATGGAAGCCAATTCTTCATCTGCATCGATGACTGTCGATCCAAATTGGCGCCCGCCTACAACCTTTTTGGGTATGTCTCTAGTGGTATGGAAACGGCCTTAAATATTCAAGTTGGAGATGTAATGGAATCCGTTGAGATTGAGGAAATCGGCGTCGCGTAGATCGGCCATGAATCTGAGCCACCAGGAACGCTATGGTGGGTTCCTCATGACCGAAGGGGACAGTTAATGGGTGACGTAGTCCTATACGAAGAAAACGACGGTGTCGCGCTGGTAACCCTTAACCGGCCCGAACGTCTTAATTCATGGACCGATGAGCTCGGCTCAGCTTATTTTGATGCTCTCGATCGTGGCGCGGCCTCGAGCGATGTCAACGCAATAGTGGTGACGGGTGCAGGAAGAGGATTCTGCTCAGGAGCTGACATGGACATGCTCCAGGGAATTGGAGCAAGCGAAGGCGGGGAAGAAACACCCCAACAATTACGAGCCGAAAGACATGACTACGCCCTTACCATCCCCAAACCGGTAATAGCCGCCATCAACGGGGCATGCGCCGGCTTGGGCTTCGTTCACGCGATGATGTGCGATATTCGCTTTGCCGCCGAGGGAGCGAAATTTACCAGTGCGTTCTCGCGACGAGGACTGATCGCTGAACATGGCGTGTCCTACATGTTGCCGAGAGTTGTCGGTCCCTCTAATGCGTTAGACATCTTGATGTCCGGACGCGTTTTCTTAGCGGAAGAAGCCAAAGAGATGGGCGTAGTGAGCCGGGTGTTGGCCCCGGAGGATCTACTTACCGCCACTGTCGAATACGCGCAGGAATTGGGGCGCTACAGCGCGCCATGGTCGATGGCCCAGATGAAGCGCCAAGTCTGGACCCAAATGGACATGGCTCGCACAGACGCTTTGAACGAATCAAATCAAATAATGGCTCAATCGTTGAAGAGGCCAGATTTCAAGGAAGGAGTCGCGAGTTTCGTTGAAAAACGCGATCCCTCCTTTGAGCCAGTCACAGGCCTATAAGACATTTCATAGTTGCCGTAAACTCACAGAGGGGCGGTAACGTCATTCGCCATGACTGAGACACTTGGAGCCTTCGCTGTCTTAGCTTGGCTGGCTTATCTAGCCAGCAGATTGTTGGCCAGTCGCCATCTGCCCGAACTAGTCGGATTCTTAATCGTGGGAGCTGTTCTAGGGCCTTCGGGAATTGAATTGATAAGTGAGCACGAACTTGCGTCTCTGCGCCCCCTCACCGAAATTGCTTTAGCCGTACTCATGTTCATCATCGGTCAGAGAGTGTCCACCAGGGCGCTTCGGGCAGCCCGATGGACTCTTACCACCGGTGTAACCCAATACGTTCTCAGCGCAGTGCTGGTTTTCATGGCAACCAGCGCTGTTGGCGCTGATAGGCCGGTTGCCTTGGTGCTCGCTGCCCTTGCCGGAGCCGGTGCGCCAATGACGATCGCCCACATCGTGAGTTCAGTGAAGGCGTCGGGAAGTTACCCCATAGGGGTGATAGGCACCCACGCGGTGTCAGACGCCTTAGCCACGACCACGTTCGCAGCCGTGCTCCCGATAGCTACCGTTCTCGCCGACCAAGAAGCCGATGTTTTTGGAGCAGTAGTAGATTTCGTGCAACTAGGTATTGGTGGCGCAGTTCTTGGGTTGTTGGGAGGAATGTTTGTATCGCGTCTCGGCTTTCAAATCGAAACGTCAGGTGAACTGCTTCTTTTCTTCCTAGTGCACATTCTGCTCGGTTGGTCGATCGCCGACTGGCTCAACATTTCTCTACCTCTAGCGGCCTTGATGGCCGGTGCCACAGCGGCATCGGTATCGCCAGAAGCTTTCTCGCTACGACTTTTCAGAACCATTCGAAGCATCGAGCAACCTCTCTACCTACTCTTCTTTGCTCTTGCCGGTGCGTCCATCCATCTCGGAGATCTTGGAAGTGTTGGACTACTGGGATTGGTGTACATAGGGGTCCGAGTCGCAGCGAAAATAATTGGAGGGTTAACCGGAGGGTTGTTGGGTGGACTCGGATGGAGGACCTCGCTTCGTCTGGGAGTGAATCTGACGCCTCAAGCGGGTGTGGCTGTAGGTCTCGCAGTGCTCGCGAGTGAAGTGCTCGGTGCCCCGGGATCTGAAGCGGCCACCGTAGTTTTGGGATCCGTTGTCTTGTTTGAACTCATCGGACCGATTCTCGTAGCTAAGGATCTGCACAGCACGGGGGACGACAATGAACCAGGCTCGGTTGATCCGACCCGAGTGGAGCTACCGGCCCGGGTACTTATAGCGTCTTCGATAGCGGTGGAAATTCCCGAATGGCTTATTGACCTTGCCGCTAGGTGGCGTTCTCGTTTAGTCGTCTACCAGCCAGGGGAAGCAGATTCCGAACACGTGGCACAACTCTTGGCTCGATGCGCCACCAAAGACGTCGAAGTGGAATTCCGAAGCCTAAGAAATGAAAGTTTCACCGGCGCAGTGGTGAGAACGAGGGCAGAAGTTCGAGCTGACATGGTCGTCTTGTTTGCTGCAAGACCTCAAGGAGCCACTTCGCGCCTTGTCCTTTTTCCGTACGAACGAATTGCACGCGAACTTTCGGTGCCGGTGTTGACTTTTCCCATTACGACCGAAGGTCCACCAGAGCCGCCACACAGGGCTCGCCGTTGGCCCTGGTCACATCGAGATTGATGAACAATTGCTCGCCAGGCCTGGTTACGAGCAGACTGTATTTGCTGAACAAAGGAAGTAGTGATGTCCGATCGTGTTTTAGTAAGCGTCGTTGACGGAGTCGCCGATGTCCGGTTAAACCGGCCCGAAAAGCTAAACGCCCTCGACAGCGCAATGTTCAAAGCGCTGGTGGATGCGGGGGAGAGCCTAAAGGACCGCTCGGATGTGCGAGCGGTAGTCCTCAGCGGCGAAGGAAGGTCTTTTTGCGCGGGCCTCGATTTCTCGTCGTTTCAGGCAATGGGCACCTCGAAAGAAGATAAAAACGAACCCGACGCCGTAGATCATCTCGAAGGTCGAATCACACACCTCGGTCAACAAGCCGCTTGGGTATGGCAGGAACTACAGGTTCCAGTCATTGGAGCGATTTCAGGGCACGCACTTGGTGGGGGATTTCAGATTGCAATGGGACCAGATATCCGCTTGGTTCATCCCGAAACGAAAATGTCGGTTCTTGAAATTAGGTGGGGCCTAGTGCCGGATATGGGAGCCTCGGTTCTTCTACCGCCCTTAGTTGGTCTGGATGTCGCTAAAGAGCTGTACTTCACCGGGCGAATGATCTCGGGAACTGAAGCAGCGGAACTTGGGGTCGCTACCCGAGTCAGCGATGACCCTCACACGGAAGCCTTGGACTTGGCGAAAGAAATAGCCGAAAAGAATCCTGAAGCCATCCGTCGGATGAAAACAATTCTCAACGGACTCGGCGAACGCTCCACAGCTGAACGTTTCGCTGCTGAACGTGAACACATTGGAGCGCTAATCGGATCACCAAACCAAGTGGAGGCGGTCTCAGCCTTCTTCGAAAAGCGCACTCCCAGATTCTCGTGATCCTTGTCGGTATCTGAAACACTGACGACGTGACTTCAACCATTGATTCTTTACTTGCCGATGCTTGCGAGTTGGCTGAGGCAGCAGGGTCCCTCACGCTGAAATGGTTCAGGCAATCCAACCTTAAAGTGGACGCCAAAGTTGATGGGACCGAAGTCACAGCGGCCGATCGCGCTGCCGAACGATTTATTCGCGAGGAGTTAGCCCGCCGCTATCCGCATCACGCGGTTTACGGTGAGGAAGAAGGAGGGGAAATCGCAGTAGACGGGCTTTCGTGGATCATTGATCCGATCGACGGAACACGCGGCTTCGTTCGAGGTGTACCGCTGTATGCGACCCTGTTGGCAGTTGTCGACGGCGACGGTCCACTCGTGGGAGTCATTCATCTTCCGTCGCTGCGTTCCACAATCGCGGCTGGGCGCGGCAGTGGGTGCCATCTTGACGGTCAACAGTGTTGGGTGAGTAATCGGTCTGATTTAGATGGCTCGCTTGTGAACACAAGTAGTTACGAAACGCTGTCGAACACGGCACTACTCGGTTTGAAGGCGTCGGGGGCAATGATGAGGACATGGGGTGACGCATACGGCTACTACTTGGTGGCAAGCGGGCAAGCCGAAGTAATGATCGATCCGATCTGTTCCCCGTGGGACCTCGCACCGATGCCAGTGATCATCGAGGAGGCAGGCGGAATCTTCACCGACATGAAAGGTAACAGTGAATTAGATTTCCGTGCGCCCCCAGATTCCATAGACGGAGTTGCTACCAACGGATTGATACACGAGCAGCTACTCGACGCCCTGGGGGACCAATGACCGAAGGAAATCAGAAGATGCCTAAATGGTTTCCACGAGCGGTGGCTCTCTCCCTCGGCGGTTTAGCTTTCCTGGGAGCCGCGGTTTGGGTATTGATTCGAGTTCGTTCTTTAATCATCGTCATTCTCGTGTCGTTGTTTCTCTCATTCGCGATAGAACCGGCCGTTAACTGGCTAGCGAGAAGGGGGTGGCGTCGCGGGTTAGCCACCCTTGCCATGTTCTTACTCATCCTCCTGGGAGTCGGCGGCTTTTTATTCGCCATGGGATCCGTTCTGGCCGAGCAGATAACAAAACTGACAAACGAAGCCCCCGAATACATAGGGCAAATCGAAGGATGGCTCGAAGATCAGTTCGGGATCGTTGTGGAGACTGACTCACTCGTAGCGGAGTTTTCAAGCGGCGGAAGCGCAGCGCGTCTCGCCTCCAATGTCGCAGGCGACCTGGTTTCCATTGGAACAGCACTGATGTCTCTCGTCTTTCAAACGTTGACCGTCTTGCTGTTCACTTTTTATCTAGTAGCTGACGGGCCGAAGCTCCGCCGCCTGCTGTGTTCAGCGCTACCGCCTTCGAAACAGCAACTTATGTTGAAGGGTTGGGAAATCGCGATTGACAAGACCGGCGCATACATCTACTCAAGGACTTTGCTAGGCCTTGCCGCCTTCCTAGTTCACTGGATCATCTTTGCTCTGCTGGACGTACCGTCGCCGGTTCCGCTTGCCTTATGGGTCGGAATCATGTCGCAATTCGTTCCGGTGGCCGGCACATATTTGGCGGGTCTCCTTCCCATACTCATAGCGCTCCTCCACCAGCCAATCAGTGCTTTATGGGTGTTAATAGCCATCGTCGTCTACCAGCAGTTAGAGAACTATCTTTTCGCTCCAAGAATCACCGCTCAAACGATGAACATCCACCCAGCCGTAGCGTTTGGCACAGTGATATTGGGAGCCTCGCTGCTCGGTGTAGTGGGCACCTTATTGGCAGTGCCGGTCGCCGCAACGGTCCAAGCTTTCGTTTCGACCTACATTCGCAGACACGAATTAATCGACTCCGAGTTACTTGATGATGTTGAGGTTGACGTTCAAACAAACGAAGAAGACGTCTGACACACAGCTTTTACGCAGGAAGCGTCATGGTTCACCGATGATCAACTCAAGTACGTGTCGTTCATGATGTTGGGTTGGGTTCGATAAGTCGATTAGTACAAGGTCCAATTGTGGGACCTCGTTGAACTCGAGGACCAACGCTGCAGCGCTAGGTCGTTCGACCATGAGCACCTCCAGGACCTCAATTTTCGGACTCACGGAAGCGAGAGTTTTGTTAAATCGTTGCACCATGCTTCTATCCGAAATCGTGACAGCTACGATCTTGGCGACCTCAGCGAGAGTGTGGCGGCGATCCGATCGGTAACTGATATTCCAATTCAATTTCTTCGATCTGTCTCTGAGGCCAGCGTTTCGGAGCCGGCGGACGAGTTCTCGACTGTCCACGCTCACCGCGCCGGCTTCAAGTGCTCGTGCATGTTCCGTTGGGTTTAGGTCATAGTGATCGCCCTGGAACCCAATGCGCCGTTTTCCGAGTTGGCGGGCGAATTCATGGAGTTCCTCAAGTGAAGTATCCGACACCAGGTGCCCCCAAAGCTGACCTCTCCAGGGCCAAAGGGGTTTGTCAGCGAGAATCATTGCCGGCACTCGATCAGATCGTCGATAAGAGCGTCGTATGTCGGTGCCAGGTTTGCCCATTCGAAACCAGCGACGTGAGCCATTGTCGCAGATTGGTACTGGTGAAGCGCGTCTCGTGACCTCGTCAAAACAGATCGAAGCGCCTCGATCAGATTCGTTTCGTAGAGAAGAGTTGATCGCAGCGATTTAGGCACAATTTCAGGGTACGCAAGGCGATTCGGCAAGACCGGCCTCGCTCCGGCCGCGATTGCCTCTGCTACAGCGACGCCAAAAAAGTCTTGGCGGGCCGTGGAAACCACCAAATCGCTCTGACAGAGAGCGCTCTCATATGTTCCTCTGTCTTGGTGCCCGCAAAGAATTATTCGTTCTCGTAACTGATTGACGAGACGCGATTGCGCTCGCTGCCCGCTGCGTTCAACCTCACCCAAGGCATAGACCTGGAACTCTTGACCCTCCCCGGCGAGTATTGACATAGCGTGAACGAACTCGTTTGGGTCCTTGTCGTAGGCCCAACGATGGTTCCACAGGAGCCTTAAAGGACCGGTAGCCGAGCGCGACCGCAAACCTGACATGGTTATTCCCACTGGCAAGATTTCAATTTTAGACAACACGCATTCCAACTTTGACCCAGCCCCTGGAAGCAATCCCTCGACAAACGGCGGCATTCGCTCCATCAACAAGCCTGCGTGAAAGTGCGTTGCGACGACGACTTTGTCGGCGGTTGAAATTGCCGTCCAATCATTGATGATTCCTTTCTGCGACCTCCCTCCTTTAGGCCCGGGCGGGTATCCAATCTGACTCTCATGCATGTACAGCAATATCGGGGGTCGTGAGATTTTTGGGCCCAAGAGTCCAGCGACGGTGGCTAGATCAACGGGACTGCTTGCTACTAGGGCGTCTGTAGTCGTTGAGTTCTGCGCGATTACTTCAGCAAAATGGGTTGGAGCGGTCGCCAGTGATTGCCGCCATCCACTGTCCGGGCCTTCAACAATGTTGAACTGATGCCTGCTGGCCTCACGCCACCCATCGAGCCATGTTCGATGAGATCCTCGGTACCACGGTTCAAGAACCAAAATATTTGCCACATAGGCGACGCTACATGGGTGCTTCACTTCACCGAAATAAGCGGGCAGACTTGCCCTCCGTGACGAAGATCTGGTTCCGTTCGCTCATAGTGACGTTTTTGGTGCTGCCGGCGATAGTCGCGACTCCAGTTGCGGCAGCGAAGATCGAAGTCGTCGGCGACGCCATCCCGCACGGACAACCGAGCACCGAATCCATGACCTCGTCCGTCGCCGCGATGACCTCTAAAGGAGACGGTTCTGGGTATTGGATAGCGACGCAGGATGGTGCTGTAGTCAATTTCGGTGGAGCGATGCATTTTGGAGATATGAGCGGGACACCTTTGAATGAGCCCGTCGTTGGAATGGCTGTCACCCCGAGCGGAAATGGGTATTGGCTGGTTGCTGCCGACGGGGGAATCTTTTCGTTTGGCGACGCACGTTTTTATGGTTCGACTGGGCAATTAGAGCTCAACAGCCCAATCGTTGGAATGGCAACGAGCTTTATCGACGGTTACTGGTTAGTCGCTGCAGATGGTGGAGTTTTTGCTTTCGGCGCAGCCCCATTTTATGGATCGATGGGAGCGGTTGCCCTTAACCGTCCAATAGTTGCGATGCTTCCCAGCGGCTCCGGACGCGGGTATTGGCTGTTGGCCGAAGATGGAGGGATTTTCACGTTTGGTGAT
>ENA-UPTF01000656-UPTF01000656.1-marine-metagenome-genome-assembly--contig:-NODE-656-length-23529-cov-2.905893_pt1 | contig 23529 bp, 21 predicted proteins | sample MGYA00238166_ERZ767019 | MGnify/ENA primary metagenome ERZ767019 (study PRJEB28930, sample SAMN06266391) | marine metagenome | isolation source: Sea water from 250 m depth | place: Atlantic Ocean | study... | reverse complement strand
TTTGATAGCCGAAAAGGCAGGACCCGTTTCTGTTGGGTAAGTTCTTAGTATGAAAGTACAGGGGGTCCATTACCACCGCGACGTGCAAGATGGAACAGCTAGAGCTGCTGTTTTTGGTATAAGCGATGGCCTCGTATCAAATGTCTCGCTAATTCTTGGCATAGCAGGAGCTAGTACCGACCCATCAATTATTAGAGTTGCAGGCATTTCTGGTTTATTAGCAGGTGCTATTTCCATGGCGGCAGGAGAGTACGTTTCTTTACAAGCCCAGAAGGAATTAGTTGAAAGGGAGCTGTTGATAGAGAAAGAATCGATTGACACTAATCTTGAAGATGAAACAGCAGAATTGAAAGCCATATATGAAGAAAGAGGCATTGATTCAGATTTAGCAGGAGAAGTAGCTAGACAAATTATGTCCAATTCTGAAATTGCTCTTGAAGTTCATATACGTGAAGAACTCGGAGTGAATCCTGAACAACTTGGGAATCCATTAATGGCAGCAGCCTCAAGCTTTGTGTCATTCTCTTTTGGAGCTTTTGTGCCTCTCATACCTTGGTTAGTGGGAGAAGGAAATTCGGCAATCTGGACTTCGGCGATAGTTGGCATTGCATGTACCGCATTAGTAGGAGGTGTTCTGGCTCAACTGTCTGGACGTTCACTATTTAAGACTTCGCTAAGACAAATGCTGGTGGCAGCTGGAGCTTGTTCAGCTACTTATTTGATTGGAAGTCTCCTCGGAACAAGCATTGGTTAGTTGTCAAAAATAGGTTCAGGATCGACCTTTTCTCCTGGGGTAAACGAGACTGGCATATGTTTAATCCCGTTAATAAAATTTGATCTAAGACGTGATGGCTCTCCATTAAGAGAAACATCAGGCATTCTTTTACAGATCTCTTCAAAAATTATTCTCAATTCAAGTCTTGCAAGGTTTGCACCGAGACAATAGTGAGGCCCACCACCACCAAATCCGACGTGGTTATTCGGTGAACGTTTAACATCTAATGAGAAAGGATTTTCAAATTCTGACTCATCCCTATTGGCTGAAATGTGCCACATCACTACTTTTTCTCCAGCATTAATCTTTTGGCCGTTTATCTCTGTATCCCGCGTTGCCGTCCTTCTGAAATGTAAAACCGGACTTGCATATCTCACGATTTCATCAACTGCTGTATCGATCAGATCTGCGGTATTTGATTTTAATAAATCAAACTGATCAGGGTGCTCTATCAGTGCCCATAATCCTTGTGAAGTCGCATTACGTGTCGTTTCATTTCCAGCAACGGCCATCAGTAGCATAAATCCGTCGATTTCTTGCTCGTTGAGAACAGTTGGTTCACCATCATCTCCTATTATCTCGGCATTGATCAAGCGAGTAATCAGGTCATCTTTAGGTTCTTCACGTCTTTTATTTGCCAAGTCATTTGCGTATGCATATAGCTCGAATGCGGCAGCTTGGTTGTCTTGTCCTGCATACTCAGGGTCTTCGATTCCAATCATCCGGTTGGACCATTCAAAGAGTTTGTTTCTTTCTTCTTGAGGGACGCCCATTATTTCGGCAATGGCTTGTAAGGGAAGTTCGGCGGCTACGTCTACTACAAAATCACAACTTCCTTTTTCGATGACTTCGTCAACTATCAGAATGGTTCGAAATCGTAAGTATTTTTCAAGCAGGCCGATCATTCGTGGAGTAAAACCCCGGTTCACCAATTTTCTGTAACGAGTGTGCTTCGGCGGATCCGTATAAAGCATCTGGGTTCCTCGAAGGTCGAAGCCTTTTGAGCCGTCTTCATGTTCATGTGGGTCCGCTATAGAGATCCCCCCAGTCTCGGAAGAGAAAACTTCAGCATCCCTATTTACTTCAACTAGATCTGCATAGCGGACAACATTCCAGAAACCAGGTCCATCTGGTTCCTCGTGCCAACTTACAGGATTCTCTTTTCGAAGATAACTAAACATTTCATGATGTTCTTGTGCGAGGAATCTGTCTAGATCTAAAAGGTCTATATCTTCCATCTTCATAACTTTTCCGATCGCTGATTCGATAATAGCAGTTTGTATTACTTCCTCAAATTAGTTGCCTTTAGTCATCTCGGGCTCTATGAAAATAGGACCAGCATTTTTGATCTCAGTTCTGATGTCATCTTCCAACTTATTTATGAGTCTAGCTATATCTTTGGTTTGAAGAGTTTCATGAAAAGCGACCCTCACCCCTATGAGGATTTCTTCTGGCCCTAGATGTTGAGTTCTTATTTCCACTAACTGAACAACCTGGATGTTGTTTTCAATGACACTCACGATTTTTGAAAGATCTGTTTCACTCGCAGCTTCACCAATAATAAGACTATGCATTTCGCGGGCAAGAATAATGGCGATTACACCTAAAAGAACCCCTATAGAGAGAGTGCCGATTCCATCCCATATAGGCTCTCCAGTTGTTTTCACTAGAGTTATTGCTCCTAGAGCAATAACCATTCCAAATAACGCTCCAGCATCTTCTAGAAGAACCACTGGGATTTCAGGTTGCTTTGACCGGACTACAAATTTAGACCAACTAGTTTCACCTTTTATCGTTTTTGCCTCAACAATTGCAGTTCTGAAGGAAAAAGATTCAATAAATATTCCGAAAATTAGAATCCCTATAGCCCAACTTGCATTATTAAGGGCATGAGGATGACGGATTTTTTCTATACCTTCATAAATCGCAAATAATGAACCTAAAGAAAACAAAATCAGAGCCACTACAAAAGACCAAAAATATCTTTCACGACCATAACCGAAAGGGTGCTTAGAACTGGGTTCACGTTTTGCTCTTCGCGTCCCTAACAGTAAGAGAAGTTGGTTCGCTGAATCAGCACTAGAGTGAATTCCTTCAGCAAGCATCGTGGAGGATTTAGTTATTGCGAAACCTGCGAATTTCGCAATAGCTATTCCTACATTTGCTATCAGTGCAGCAAGGATAGTTTTTTTACCAGTTGTTGCCATTAGTTCCATTTTGTTTATAGGGACTTGATTATTTCTATCAGAAAAACTCGATTTCGTGTATCTTCAGATGATCTAATAGTTTTGCTACTAAATAGAGAATATGGGAAAGACAGAATGAAGATTTTTAGATCACCATCTGAACTGTTTGAAGCGGTGGGGGATCATCTTGGCTACAGCGACTGGATGGTGGTTGATCAGGAACGTATAGATCTATTTGCAGAAGCAACAGGAGATAAGCAGTGGATACATGTTGATCCACAAAAAGCTTCTGAAGGACCTTTTGGGAAAACAATTGCACATGGGTACCTGACCCTTTCTCTGACTAATCGTCTCCTGCCTGAAATTTTTCAAGTCGATGGGATATCAATGGGAATCAACTACGGCACAGACCGTGTTAGATTTCCCACACCATTAACGGTTGGATCAACGATTCGCGTAGGCGCTGAACTGGTCGATGCCTTAGAAGTAGAAGTTGGCGTGCAAACTGTGGTTCGTGCGACTGTCGAAATAGAAGACATGGAAAAACCCGCATGCGTTGTAGATAGTCTTAGTCGTTTCATCTGGTAGTCAAATAAAGGTAGCCTTGTTCGGTGTCTAAAAGGAAAAGAAAAGCAACTCCCATAGCCCCTCCCTCAGTTCCACCTGTAGAGGCAGGAATTCTAAGTCCTACCAGACTGGTGCCGTCTAATATAAAAAAACCTCCCTATGCACTGACAGGTGATCCAGGGAATTCAACTTCTTCATTGATAAGAGATGACGATGAGATAAAACGTATGGAAAAAGCAGGAGAGATAGCGGCTTTAGTTTTATTAGAAGCGGGTTCTAATGTCGACCCCGGAGTTACAACAGACAAAATTGACGAGATAGTGCATGAGATGATCCTGTCTTTCGATGCTTATCCCAGCCCACTTAATTACAGAGGATTCCCAAAATCTGTTTGCACATCAGTGAACGAGGTTATATGTCATGGAATTCCAGATAGCCGTCCATTGCAAGAAGGCGACATTGTGAATATAGACGTTACGGTTTATCGCGATGGTGTTCACGGAGATACCTCAGTTACCTTTCCGGTTGGAGAAGTAAACGAAAGAGATATTCGTTTAATCAAAGAGACGCGAAAGGCAATGGATTTAGGGATAGAAGCAGTCAAGCCCGGAAGACCTGTGAACGTAATTGGTAGAGCGATCGAAAGACACGCAAAACGTCATTCTTTAGGAGTTGTTCGGGAATTTATCGGACATGGTGTTGGGACTGAGTTTCATAGTTCGCTTCAAATCCCTCATTATTACGATCCGTATGCTTCTACAGAGATACTTCCAGGGATGACTTTTACAATTGAGCCTATGTTGACACTAGGTGATCCATCAGCACTGATGTGGAGTGACAATTGGACAGCGGTCACCAGAGATGGAAGACGCACTGCTCAATTCGAACATACAATTCTGGTTCTAGAGGATGGAGTAAAACGTCTTACCGTAACGGGTGATGGAAGCGCCCCATCGGATCTTCTTTCGATCTAATCAAAGTTTTTTAACGCCAAGTTGCTGTTCCAGTTTTTGCCAGCGCAACCCATGTATTACCGGGGGTCAATCTGATAGGTGTTCCATCTGAAGTTATTTCTGCTGGCTCTGAATCTTTCTTTCGTTTCCATTCGCCTTCGATTAGGTGCCCGTCGGTAAATACCCAAACCTTGCCACTTCCTTCTGTTACAGCTTCAGGAGATCTTGAGTCAGCGGCACTTTTCCCATAGGAAATGAATTGAATGACTATGTTTGTGGGGGCTACTCGCACACCATCACCATCGCCATGAGGTTCACCATTGTGAGTGCGTTCCCAGCCTGTGCCATTCCATGCATAATCTATTTCCGCATGACCGAAATCTACAAAAACACCGGTTGCTTTTTTAGCGTTTGCGTGAAGAGGTGAATTTTCGGTTCTGAAAGTAAATGGAGGTGCAGGAATCTCATCTCTATTTGGATGCTCAGCCCATAGTCTTTCTGTAGAAGTGAAAAGATTGTGTGGCGCTCTTCTCGATGTCGAACGCCAGTAACTTTCACGAGAAGTGTCATATCCAACGTCAGTCAGGTCGGAGTCTTTTACCACTTCTCTGGTTCCACGGTTAGCTCCAGAATAAGCAAAAAGTGGACTATCAAAACCAGTTAGCAGAGGGGGATCAGAAGTTCTGGCTGAACGAACAGGTCCAACTACTCGCGAATCTGTTGTTTGAAAAATCGCAATAAGACGTGTCAAACCTGCCTCTACAAGTTCTTCATAAACAACGTCAGCTTGATTGATTCCAGCCTGCGGTCTTGCAATTGAGACATTATCTATTTTAACTGCAAGAGCTGGCCGACGAATATCAGTCCCCGGCAGTCCAGTCCATTGTTTTGACAGCTCTAAAAGACGGTATCTTTCTATTTCTCCATCAAGTATGTCTATTTCAATCTTTAAATTGTCTATGTTGCTCTCTAGGGTGATTATCCCCGAACGCAGGTTCGAAATTCTTTCTTTCACCGCAGGTATACGGGAACGAGCTTCTTCTTGAAGTAGAACATAATCTTTTTGTTTACTTCGAGCTGCAGCAATTTCCTCATGGACTCCTGAAACACGCTCTCCAGTAATACGCATTTTGGAATCAACGGATTCAAGTCTCCCTTCTGTTTCGTCAATTAAGGCCTTGTAAAGTATCTGGCTTCTTATACCGCGAAGAGTTTCATCAGTTAATTGGGCTGACTGCGTTAGAACGGAGTTCATTCTTTCATCGTTTCGCACGTAGGAATCGATGGCTAGTTCACGTCGAAGCTGGAACGGTTCTGAGCGAGATGACCATACTTCTATGTAGTCGTCTGCCAATAGCTCTAGTCTTATCGGGTGTTTTACAAGTTGTGAGTCTTCGCTGTTTATCAAAGCCTCAGTTTCCGCGATAGTTTCATCTATTTCTAAAAGCTCGTTTTGAAGGTCGACGATTTTTTGTTCTTCTGTTTTAACGTCATTTTTTATATCGTCGATGTCAGAATTTACTTCATCAATCTGCTTTTGCAAGTCCTCTATTTCCTTGTCATAAGGCCCCGCATGGGCATTTGGGAGGGTAGTGGTAGCCAAAATAGCGACGGAACAAAAGCAAAAGATAAAACGCCTAACACCCATAATGCGAGCGTAGATCTCCCACCACCCTGAGAGGGGTCATATGGTGAATTTTTTAGTGGTCTTGACTCAGGATTAGTGCACTAGTAGGTACGGAAGTTCCTGCCGTAACTAACGCGTTCTCAACATTTTCAACCTGATTGACTGAGGTTCCTCGGATTTGGCGGACAGCTTCCGCTATACCGTTCATGCCATGTATATAGGCCTCCCCTAATTGGCCTCCATTAGTATTTGTTGGCAACTGGCCATCCATCTCAATATTGCCATCACGCAAAAATTCCTTTGCTTCCCCTTTTTCACAGAATCCAAATTCTTCCAGTTGAGGAAGAAACAGAGGAGTGAAGTGATCATAAATGTTTGCGACTTGGATATCTGATGGTCCAAGACCGGTGTTTTTCCATAATTGATCTGCGCATAATTTCATTTCAGGAATTCTTGCAATGTCATCTCTGTAGTAGCTCCTCATGGCTTGCTGATCATCCGTCGATCCTTGAGCGGCTGATGCTATTACCGCTGGAGGATTAGGAAGGTCTCTAGCGCGTTCGAGGGAAGTGACAAGAATCGCTTGTCCACCATCAGATTCTTGGCAGCAGTCCAATAGATGAAGAGGTTCAACAATCCACCTGCTTTCTTGATGTTCTTCTAAAGTGATTGGCCTTTCGTAGAAAAAAGCTGCGGGGTTTGTTGCAGCGAATTTTCTATCGGTAACTGCTACACGTCCAAAATCTTCAGAAGTAGCTCCAGACAAGTGCATGTAGCGAGTGGCGAACATCGCAACCCAGCTTGCAGGGGTTAGAAGACCAAATGGTGAAGTCCAGCCGAAAGTAACATCGAATGCTTCCGCTCCAGCATGCCTGCCTTGAACTCCGCTACCGAACCTGTGCCAAGACCTTTCGTTAAAAGCTCGGTAGCAAAGTACGTAGTTGGCAGATCCCGAAAAAATTGCTGCAGCAGCTTGACCAATAGTTCCACACGCTGCACCTCCGCCGTGGGGAATCATACTGAAATGACTCAAGGAAGGGATTCTTAAATTTCGTGCAACTTCAATTTCGAAATTCTGTTCTGAGCTGAAAGTTACTATCCCATCAACATCTGAAGCATCAACCTCAGCATCTCTTAACGCTGCTTCACAAGCCTCAACAGCAAGTTCCATAGGGGTTCGACCTGACTCTTTCGAAAATTCAGTGGCACCGATTCCTACAATCGCTGTTTCAGAAGAAAAATTAGCGTTCATTTTAATCCCCCCTTGCTATTTTCTGGGAGAAGTATTTTCGCATTGCCAGAGACATGAACGCCTCTATCATTTTTACCTAAGAAGGCGATATTTAAAGACACTTGGCTTCCATGTTGAGTTTTTTCCGTAATTGAGCCTGAAAGAGTCATGGTGTCATCAGGATGGTTGGGTGCGCCTAGTCTTAATTCAATAGAACTCCAATCAATCTCCGGCCCGGCCCAATCGTTTATCCAACGGCTGACGATTCCCGCTGAAGTTAGGATGTTCATGAAAATATCAGGCATTCCTTTTGATTGAGCAGCTTTAGGATCATGATGCACATCTTGGTAGTCGCGAGTAGCTAAAGCAGTTGAGACTATAAGAAGCGTTGTTACCGGCACTGGAGAGATTGGCAGTTCATCACCGATTTGGACATTGTCTGGATCGAGTTTTAAAACTTGTCTTTGAGTACTTTCCGTTTCTGGATTATTTTGACCGGAATCAAAGGTCTGATCATTACTGTCACCTGTTTCGGTATTCTCAAATTCTGCCTCTTGGTTTTCATTGTGCACTGGTTTGAACTGATGCAATGTAAATTCATTATCAACATTTAGCCAGTCAACTTCTAACGGCATTCCTATTTCGAGTTCCTCTGGTTCAACATTGGTAACATTGGAAACCAATCGAACTCCTTCTTCTAATTCGACTAAGCCAACGATTAGCGGATAGTCGAAAGCTGGAACTTGAGGGTAGTGCGCAATAGCCCAGCTATGAAGAGTGCCTTTACCAGTTGCAATAACACTGTCAAGCGAAACGGAACCACATGAGAGGCAACGCACAGCAGGCGGATGTTGCAGATTTGTGCATTCATTGCACGATTGGATACGTAGTTCCTTAATGTTGCAGGCATCCCAAAACCAGTCAGTTGAACTGTTGGAAGCTGGTTTGGGTCTTGGGGGTTTTATTTCCGATTGTTCACTTTTTTTCCCAGTACCCGGTCGAAATTTGAGCACCCGGAATTCCATTGAGCCAACCTGTTTTCCAGATGCATCAGAATATATTGTTTCAGTCGTAACAAAATGACCCATACCGATAGCCGTTGTTTTTTCTTCTGAAACGTCAAGTAATTTCTGGCTAGCGGAAATTAAATCACCGGGTCTAATTACTTCGTTGTAGTGGTAAGTCGCGTTTGTCGCCACCACACCTGTGAAACCAGCTTCGTCAAGAAGTTGATAAACCCCAGCGCTAGGTGAATCCTCAGTATTTCTTTGAAATTGATTGCCTAGATGGAGACCAGACATAGTCCAAACTTGCAGCATTGCAGGCGGGGCAATAATCCCGCCGTGTTTTGAATCGTTAGCAAAATCTTGATCGATATAAAGAGGGTTACTTTCTGACATAGCATCACACCATGAGCGAATCACAGGTTCACTGACGCTGTCGCGTGCCACTTCGATTTTTCCGGCAGAACCAACTTCAGATGTTAGTGAATTGTAAAAATAGGTTTGTTCGCTATCTGCTTCAGCTGTTTCATTAGTTTGAGAAAGATCTCGGTTCAATTTTCACCTCTTCAAAGCGATCATACTCACATTACCCTTGCGTTAACTCATAGAGTAATTAGCCAATTTGACACTGTGGACACCAGGTTGTCGAGCGTTGACCAACAATTCGATTCTTTAAAATGGAAGAGCAATTATTACATGCTTTTCCAGCTCTGCCGTAGCAATCGAGGTTGTGCTGATTTTTTCCTGTCAGTCCATCAGGCGTCCTATAGTCACGGAAAGTAGTACCGCCGTTTTTGATTGCCTCGGACAAAACCTCTCTAATTGAAATAAGTAAAGATTCTGAACGGTCTTTTCCAATTCGCCTAGCAACGGGGCTTATGTGTGACCTCCAAAGTGATTCATCCGCGTAAATGTTTCCTAGCCCAGCGATGATTCTTTGAGAAAGAAGTTTCGTTTTTATCTGACTTCTTGAGGATGACAGAGATTTGTGGAAGCTGGCAGCAGTTAAATTCGGGTCAAAAGGTTCAGGGCCGATGTTATTTAGAGTTGGGAGCGATTTGTAATCATTTGGATTTACAACTGCAATTCTGCCAAAACGCCTGATATCCCTGAAAAGTAAAATCTGACCGTCATTGAGTTGCCATTGAGCCCTGACATAAGGATCATCTGTTTTTTCTTTTGCTATCGAGACACTTCCAGTCATTCCCAGATGGATGATAAGTTCTTTAAGTTTTATTTTCCCACCCAATTCCTTATCTAGATTTATTAGTAGATATTTACCTCTCCGTTTTACAGTTTGCACATGAAAACCTGAAGCTAATTTTGCTTGTGAAAATTTTTTTGAAGGAAAAGAATGTCCTTTAATTATTGTTTTTCCAGTAATTAAAGGCTCTAATTGGCAACGGATTGATTCAACTTCAGGTAGTTCCGGCATCGGTACACGATACCTGTTTAAGTTATTTACAACTTTTGTGTCGCGAACTGGTCTAGGTTTTCTATGTGGTCTCAATAGCGATAGTGAATCAAAAGGGTGGCGTGGGTAAAACCAGTGTGACTTTAGGACTTGCTTCATCTGCTGCCAAAAAAGATTTAGAAACCTTGATCGTGGATTTGGATCCACAAGGAAATGCAACTACAGGATTGGGTATATACGAACCTTCTAAAGGGGTGGTAAATGTACTGGAGGATGAGTTTTCCGGAGGGATCAATAAGGTTTCAGAAAGATCAAACTGGCCATCAGATTGTGGTCAAATTCCTCATGTAGCTGCTTCAACCCCAGACCTTTCTGTTTGTGAACCACGACTTGCCACAGATCCCCTAGGAGCTCAGAATCGATTGTCATTTTCTCTTGAAAATTCAAATTGGCCTCTCGTTATTGTTGATTGTCCACCTTCTCTTGGGTTGCTTACAGTAAACGCTCTTTTTGCAGCCGATATGGCCCTTGTGGTTACAGAGCCTGGAGCATGGTCTGTCGATGGCGTAGCGAGAATGATCCAGACAATAGAAAAGATTCAAATGCGTCGAATCGATTCCAAACCAAGTATTGCTGGAATTGCTGTAAACCGACTTGGAAGAACTCGAGATGATAGTTACTGGAACGCAAAACTTGAAGAAGCTTATTCAGAATTCCAATTGCCCAAAATTCACCTACGTACAGCAGTAGCCGAAGCTTCGGCTCAATCTTTACCAATACATGGTTTAGGTAATCGATCAGGTGCAGTAGAAGCTGCAGCAGAGTTTGATCATCTTTTGACGCTCCTGTTAGAAGATGGCTATTCTAAAAATAATTCTAACGAGGAGGATTCTGATGGCTACTTATGATCCTGAAGCTATACGCTCACGTCCAGCGACACCGAAAGAGAGCCCTGTAGATGCTTTGCTAGATGGTGAGAGTAAAACAAATAACAATACTTTTGATCCTGTTGAAGAACTTTCTAGAGAAATTGATGAAAACGTGGATCCTGCCGAAGAACGAGAAAAGGAATCTGCAACAAACAATGGAGATTTTCGACCGTTTGAAGTACCACCAGTTGAGAGTATTGACGAGAGTGCAGATAGAACGAACCGGCTAGGAGCACTGATTGCTACCGTGGTTTTATTTTGTTTGGCTATTTTTTGGAACAAACGTAAAAAAGCCAGCTCTTAAAGCCCTAGTGCTGCTCTAGCTGGAGCGTCAGATCTTAGTTTTCCTGAAGAGGCTCTTTTTTTTATAAATTCAGTTCCAGCAGGACATTCAGCTACAAAAGAGCACCAGCCACAAAGAGGAGTAGTTATTGGTTCAAATTCGCCAGTATCTAAGTTGCTTTTGAGCTTGCTCCAAGTATGAGACAAGTCGTCAACTACTTTGTCAACTAGGTCTGAAGAGACTTCAGTTTCCATAGTTTTTTTTCCAAGGTATAGAAGTCGAGCTCTTGACGGTTGTTCACCAGTTTTACTAGCTACAGCTGCGGCATACAGAAGAACTTGATTAAAATTGTCGTCTCCGTATCTAGGAAGTTTCCCAGTTTTATAGTCGACGACTACTAGACCATCCTCATCTCGGTCGAGCCGGTCAATTATCCCGAAAAAGGGAACTCCTGAAAGTGAGGTTGATACTCTCTGTTCAGTTGCTTCAACGGAGATTGTTGATGGATCTTCTAAGTCCCATAAACCTTTGATCGCATTCCATGACTTCCAACGGAACTCTCGCTGTTCATTTGAATTTAGTTTAAGATTTCTAAAATCTTTTCTTTCAGCGACTTTTGGCCAAATATTTGCGGCTATCTCTTTAGCTTTCGCCTCCGTTCTTAGTTCGGACTCTTCTTTACAAAGTTGTTCAAGAACGTCATGAGCAAATTGACCCACAAGAGCTGCCTCTCCTGTAGGGTCTGGCAGTTTGTCTATATATTTGTGTTTCCAACGTCGCGGACACTGCTTAAAGGTTGAAGCAGATGAGTGTGAAAATGATCGTGGGAAGTCAGACATCAGATGTCTAGAGCCGATTGGTCTAGAAGATTACTGTTGGCAATTAAATAATCACGACGTTTGCCTACATCTGAACCCATTAAAGTGTCGAATGCTTTTGCTGCTTTTTTAGCAGCAGCTACGTCACTCATTTTCATTTGACGCAGTATTCGTGTTTTAGGATTTAGAGCGCATTCAGCTAATTCATCCACGTTCATTTCCCCTAACCCTTTAAATCTATTCCATGTTATGTTTTCGGCTTTTCGGCCACCTTTTGTTAATTTAGCTGTGATGGCATCGCGTTCACTTTCTGAGAAAGCTCTGTGGATCGTATCCCCGATTCTTGTTGAAAAGAGTGGGGGTTGAGCAGCGAAGACACGTCCTTCTTCGAGCATTGGCCGCATGTATTTATGCATGAGTGTTAATAGAAGGCAGCGTATGTGACTTCCATCGACATCAGCGTCACAAAGAATGATTATCCGCCCATATCTTGCAGCTTCTATTTCAAATTCTTCACCAGATCCTGCGCCTACTGCTGTAAAGAGAGCCTGAGCTTCAGTGTTGTCTAGAACCTGTTTCAGAGACGACTTTTCTGCATTAACAACTTTTCCTCTTAGCGGTAAAATGGCCATGTTCTCTGAGTTTCTTCCAGCTTTCGCTGGGCCTGCGGCAGAATCCCCCTCGACAATAATTAGTTCAGAATCAGATCCATGAACTCGGCAGTCAGCTAATTTTTCCGGCATTCCAGTTGAACCCATACTCGCAGCTCGACGCTTCGTTTCAAGTAGTTGTTTAGAGCTGACTCTATTTATTATTGCATTAGACATTTTGTCTCTGAGTAGATTTACGTGGCGTTTGGGGCCAGCGCCGTTGAACCAATCTGTTAATCCTTGTTTAACAATGTCATAGACTATTTTTTCAATTGCTGGCGTTCCTAGCTCTTGTTTGGTTTGTCCCCGGAATTGAGGTTCGGGAAAGATTACTTTTATAGCTGCTGTTAGTCCTTCTTGAACGTCTTCCTTGGTGGCGCGGTTTTTATTTTCTTTTGCGAGTTTTGCAAGTTTGCGAGTGTCCTTTAGGAGAATGTCGTTTACAGCTCGTGTCAGGGCTCTATCAAAGCCTGCTATATGTGTTCCTCCTTGAGTGGTAGGAATTGTGTTTACGAAAGATTGGATTGTGTTGTCGAACCCACTTGTCCATCTGATTGCTATTTCCACTTTGCAATCTCTATCAACCTCTTGCATTTTCCCGTCAACTGGAACTTTTTCCAAAAAAGACTCAAACCCTGAAAGTGTTATTATTTCAGTTACATTTTCACCCATCGAAAGATGATTAACTAAATCCGCAAGCCCGCCCCTTGATACGAAATCAAAAGGTTTCGAGCTATTACCGCTTCTTTTATCAGTTGCAGTGACTTTTAGACCTGGGACAAGAAAGCAGGAGCGAGTTAAGCGGTCGCATATTTCATCGAAGTCTATTTGAGCTTCCTTGTCGAAAATGTCTTGATCCGGCCAAAAGCGTATACGTGTCCCGGATTTTGTTGGCCCTATTTTTTTTATTTTCTGAACCTGATGACCTTGCTTGAAGGATGAGCCGCTGAAGGTTCCTGGAACCCTTGCTTTGAAACCAAGTTCGTGAGTATTGCCTTCTCGGTCAACTTGGGCAATGAGTTTTGAGGACAAAGCATTTACTACTGAAGCTCCCACACCATGCAATCCTCCGGAGGCCCCATATGCCCCTCCTCCAAATTTTCCACCTGCATGCAGTTCAGTTAGAACTACTTCCAGAGCTGAAACTTTTTTACCTGAATGGATATCTACGGGTATTCCTCGACCGTTGTCAGATATTTCAACAGATCCATCGCGGTTGAGAACGACGTCCAAACGAGTTGCAAAGCCGGCGGCAGCTTCGTCAACGGCATTATCCACTAATTCCCATACCAGATGCATGAGTCCTTGGCTTCCCGTTCCGCCTATGTACATGCCAGGTCTTTTTCTTACAGCTTCGAGACCCTCTAAAGTTTGTATATCATCTGCGTCGTAACCGTTCAGGTTATTTTTTTTAGTTTTAGAAGTTTTGGCTTTAGATGATGCCGGTTTTTTTGATGACGTTTTAGGTGCAGCAACTTTTGTTTTTGGCTTTGATGCAGTCATAAAATTTTCACCATCTGCTTATTCCAAGAGCAAGAATCTGTCTCTCGGTTGTTGTTCCGACAAGGTCTCTCTTAGTTGATTCGATCAGAAGCTGGACAGGGTTTGGATCGGGTTTTTTTGGATCTTCGTCTGTGGCCATTACGGCAAGAAGGTTTGTTAGGGATCCGATTTTAGCGATCGTCACCTTTGAGTCTTCAGAGATTTTTGTTATCCGCACACCCACTCCATTTCGTCCCCTTGATTCAAATTCTGCAACTGGAGTTACTTTTGCGGTTTGGTTACTAAATACTGTCGTTACGAAGTCATCTCCAAGGATTGCCCCTGCAGCCACTATGACTGATCCAGCTTTTAATTTCATTCCTGCGACACCTCCAGCACCTCTACCCTGAATGCTCACAGCAGAGATTGGCATTCTCAGGAATTGTCCATCAGAAGCGGTTATTCCAATATCAATTTTGTCAGGTGAACAAAATGCACTCACAACACGGTCGCCTGCTTTAAGTTTTATCACTTGTTTTGCGTTTTGAGTTTTTTGCACTTCTTCAGTGTTCAGACGTTTGATGACCCCAGCTTCAGTTACTAATACAAGGTGTTCTTTTGAATTGGTCAAAATTGTTTCAATTGTTTCACCCTTATTGGTACCAAAAAGCTGAGTGGCGCTCCCACCACGCGTTCTTCCAGAGGCATCTACCAGTTCGGCAGCAAGGACGTGAAGAGCTCTTCCTTCAGAAGTGATGGCAGTAATAGTTGAAGTGGTGCTTGTCAGGAGGGAAGCAAGAATCATGTCGTGTCTTCCTGGGTTAGCTTTTTTAGCGCCATCTACACCTAGCCTTCCTATCTGACCAGAAGATGAGAGGGTCACCACGCAAGGTTCATCCTCTATGTCTTCAGCTACTTCCGTCGTTTCAAATACTGGTAGATCATCTGAACTAATTATTTCGCTACGACGTTCTCTTCCAAATTGTTGAACGAGTTCGCCCAATTCTTTGATGACTAGTGTTTTTTGACGGGTGTCTGATTTAAGTAGGGTGTTGAAACCTGTTACAGCTTTTTTCAGTTCGGCTTGTTCTTCCTCCAGCTTTCTTTTTTCTAATGCTGTGAGACGCTTCAAAGGCATGTCAAGAATATGGTCGGTCTGCACTTGAGTTAATTTAAATTTTTTCATCAAAGCACTTCGCGCTTCAGCGGTGTCTTCAGATTTTCTTATTATTGAGACGACTTCGTCAATTGAGTCAAGTGCGACTAGGAGTCCTTTGACAATGTTTAGTCGAGCTTTTGCTTGAGCGAGTCGATATTTTGTTCTTCTAACTATCACTTGTAGACGGTGTTTTATGTAGTAATCGCAGAGGTCGTATATGCCTAAAGTACGGGGTTCTCCATCTACTAAAACGACGTTATTAATGCTAAAAGTTTCTTCAAGCGGGGTCATTTTATAGAGGTCAGCAAGAACAGCCTGTGGGTTGTGGCCTGGCTTTATGGTTACTTGTATTTTTAAACCTGACTCGCGGTCGGACAGATTCTTGAAATCCATTACCCCATTCAGCTTGCTAGCTTCGTTAAGTTCCTTAAGTTTGCTTATCACTCTTTCCGGGCCTACTAAGTAGGGGAGTTCTGTTATTACAACCGCCTGACGGTTTTTTCCAGAAGGTTCAACGTGTGCCTTGGCGCGAATTCTGATTGTTCCTTTCCCGGTTTTGTAAGTTTCTTCAAGATTGTCATTGATGATTATTCCCCCACTAGGAAAATCAGGTCCAGGTATGACACTCATAATTTCACTTATTGTTGGTTTTGGTCGCCTTTTTTTCATTATTAAAGAAATAGCGGCGCCAACTTCTACCAGATTATGGGTAGGCATATTTGTAGCCATGCCGACAGCAATGCCTGAAGTGCCATTAACTAAAAGATTTGGTAAAAGAGCAGGCAGGCATGTGGGTTCCTCACTTTCCCCATCGTAAGTAGGTCGAAAATCGACGGTGTCTTCATCGATTTCTCTGAGCATTTCCATTGCAATTTCTGCGAGTCTGCATTCTGTGTACCGCGGTGCAGCAGGCGGGTCATCAAGAGAGCCAAAATTGCCTTGCTTGTCAACCAAAGTCATCCCGCGAGAGAAATCCTGACCCATCCTCACAAGAGCGTCGTAGATTGCTGCATCTCCGTGAGGGTGATAACGCCCCATAGTGTCGCCTACGACTCTGGCACTTTTACGGTGAGGATTTTCTGGTCTAAGTCCCATTCTTAACATCGTGTAGAGAATTCTTCTCTGGACCGGCTTCAACCCATCTTTGACATCAGGTATAGCTCGAGATGTAATAACGGAAAGGGAATATGCAAGGAAGGATTCTTGCATCTCCTCTTCGACAGGTATGCTCACTACTTCTTTTGCAAAGTTCAGTTCATCGGGTAAAAGTTTCTGTTGTTTGTTCATGTCAGCTCCAAAGTTTTAAAATTAATGGATCTTGCAGCGGGTGATTCCGTTTACGAGTTCATCCAAAATGTCTAGGAGTTCGTTGCCGCCCACCGATTTGAGATCTTTTATTTGTTCTTCTGTCCAAGGCTTTTCAATAGATTCAGGAGGAAGACCAGCTTCTTGCCAAGCATCACCCAGATTCCTTATCGCTTTATCAACGCTGGGATCTCCACAGGCGGCCAAAAGTTCACCTGCTTTTCTCGTATCTAAAAGCAACCCGTTAGCAACATTTGAGGAAAGGGTTGCTAGGCGCATATTTAAAGCTTCTTTAGCAATTTGAGCGTGATTCATCGGCAATTCAAAATTACCTTGCCAACTGAACGTGACAGTGGATCCCACAAGGGGAAAAAGCAAATTTTTAGTGTTTTTATATCAACAAAGTACTATTTTCAACTTATTAAGTTGGGGCAACAGTCTTTTTTACACTTTTCGGGAGAAATGCTTAAAGTACCCAAGTTGGCTGTGGCAAGCGTGGGCTTACTGATCCTTTCACATAGAAGGTCAGCGATCATACTTATAAATCTTGAATCATTATTCGCAGTGTCAGCTCTACTGAAGGACATGCCTAGTGAGGATGCCTTGTTTGAAGCCTCGAAATCAAGATCCCAGAGGATTTCAAAGTTTTCTATTGGAAATCCAATAGGTGAGACTGCAACTGCCTTAACACCTTCTGAAGCAAGTTGCTCCAACTTGTCATTTATGTCAGGTTCCAACCACGGAGTAGAAGGAGATCCGCTTCGTGACTGCCAAACAATCTCTCTGCGTAAATGCTTATCTGGATCGACTTTATTAGCTACGAGTAGTGCAGCTTCATTTATTTCAGCTTCATATCGACATGTTTCAGCCATACTCATTGGAAGACTGTGAGCCGAAAAAAGCAATACAACGTCACTTCTTGTTTCACAGGGAATATTTTCGATTGCTGATCGAAGACAGTCGGCTGCTGGTTCTATTAATCCGGGATGATCATGATGACGTCTTATTTGTTCTATGTGTGGAGCATCACTACCTATTTGGAAGCAGGCATTTTCTATATTTTCTGTGTACTGTCTGCATGAACTGTAAGAACTGTAGGGAGACGAAAACCATGCTAAACACCTAGCAACACCAGACGTCTTCATTTCATTTACTGTGTTTACGATAAGAGGTTCGACATTTCTATGTCCGATGAAAATTGGGATATCTATATCTCGACTCTTAATTTCAATTTCAAGTTTTTTCTTTATATTACGAATATTGGCATTCAGGGGTGAAACGCCACCTACTGTTTCGTAACGTTGAGCGATTTCTTCAAGACGGTCGGAAGGAATATTTTTACCCTCTGTGATCCTTTCTAGGAAAGGTTTGATTTCACCGATACTTTCTGGGCCACCAAAAGAGACTAAAAGAAGAGCGTCGTATGTTTTGTTCATAAAAAGTTATTTATTGACTAACCACGAAAAGGCTTAGGTCTGCTTCAAGGCTGTCAGTAATCTTTTTTATGGTTTCACCTCTAGTTGTGGAACGCGTGAGAGCAAGTTGAGTTTTTCCAATCGATTTTAGGGATTCCGCTCTGACTATTGAAGTAGAAAGGACTTCGTCTGGTTCGACGATTTCGTCAAGAAATCCTGCATCACAGGCACCTTGCGGATCGTATGTTTGTCCGAGGGCAGTTGCTTTAGTGAAATGTCGTTTTGAAATACGGTCTTTTGCAAGTTCAGTTGCGAAAAGGGGTAGTGACATGCCAATAGCAAGTTCTGGTAGACCTATCTTAAATTCTCCTTTAGCTCCGACTCTTAAATCGCAAGACATCAGCAAAATGGCTCCCGCAGCGAGAGCGTGTCCAGTGCAAGCGGCGACTATAGGCCTTGGGAAGGAATAGCACTTGAGGAATAGTTCTACGCCACTTCTTAACATTTCTCGTGCAGCATCTTCACCAGATTTCATAACTGCAAGATCGAAACCTGCTGAAAACTTTCCAGGTCGGCCCGATATTACAACTGCACCGGCATCTTCAACTTCGTCTAGTTTCTCAACAAGAGAACCTATGACGTCATGACCCAAGGCATTTGCCTTACCGTCATCTAATTCCAAAATCGCGATTTCGTTTTCGTAGTTAACTTTCACATTTGTAGATTCCATATTCGGAATCTATCGTTTTATTGACATAGAATTGAAACTAAGCGTTTTTGAGTTGTATGATCTAATAGTAAAAATTCACACAGGGGGAAATTGTGTCAATTCTTGAGATAAGCGAAGAGGCCTCGTTAAAAGTTCTAGCAGTACGTTCAGAAGAGTCAGATTCCGAAAAATTAGGTCTAAGAGTTGCCGTCAGTGGAGTGTCTGGTGTTGAGTATTCATACGATTTGGCATTCGTCCCTGTCGAGGAGGCAAGTGAAGATGACATTTCATATGAAGTTGGTGAATTGACGGTCATTATTCCTTCAGCCAGCAAGGAGAAACTGGCTGGAGCCACTCTTGACATCCCGCAAAACGCTGACCAAGGTGGTTTGATCATACGAAACCCTAATAGGCCAAATCCGCTTGGTGATTTAGGAGAACTCGAGTTAACAGGCGATGTGCCCGACAGGATTAATCAACTCCTGGATCAAAAAGTCAACCCAGCACTTGCTTCACATGGTGGTTTCGCGACACTTGTCGGGGTGGATGGTTCAACAGCCCATGTGTCCATGGGAGGTGGTTGCCAAGGGTGTTCCATGAGTCAGGCCACATTGACTGAAGGTATTAGAGCTTCAATACTCGAAGCGGTGCCTGAAATAAAAGATGTTGTTGATGTAACAGATCACAGCTCAGGAGAACAACCTTTTTATTCTTGAGTTTTATTCAAATTCAGAAATAGTTTCTCTTATCTTTTTCACTATTCCTGTCGAGTCAAGACCGAATGAAGAGAGTAAATGGTCTGGCTTGTTATGAGTGTGGAAAGAAAGCGGAACACCTAGATTAATGACTCGACAATCTGAGTTTTTTCTATTCAAGTGATCCAAAACTGAAGATCCGAAACCTCCTTCTATGTAGCCGTCTTCAACAGTTACGACTAGCTTGTGATTCTGTGCATCCTCAAGCATTTCCGGATCTAATGGATTAAGAATTCTAGGATCCCAAACAGTGACTCCGATATCTTTGAGTTCCTCTGAAGCACCAATAGCTTCTGAGAGCATTTTCCCTGCAGCTAGGATGCAGACTTCTTTCCTGTTCTCAGTATTTTCAGATACTTTCCGTGATGCCGTTCCAGTACCTACTTCGGTCCATTCAACCTGAGTGGCGGGAGTTTTTGGCCAACGAATTGCAATAGGGCCTTCTGTGATTTCAAGTGCATCTTCAAGCATCTGTTGTAATTCCTGATATGAGGAAGGTGCAAAAATTTTCATTTTTGGAACTTTTGAAAGAAGTGAAATATCAAGAAGCCCATGATGAGATGCCCCATCATCGCCGGTAACGCCGGCTCTGTCGATACAAAAAATTACCGGAAGTTCATGGAGTCCTACGTCAAGATTTATTTGGTCAATTGCTCTAGTTAGAAAAGTGGAATACACAGCTACTACTGGTCTTAAACCACCCATGGCCATTCCAGCAGCGGCCGTTACAGCATGCTGCTCGGCAATTCCCACATCAAAACAGCGTTCAGGAAACCTTTCTCTAAATGAGAGAAGACCTGTTGAGTCAGGCATGGCGGCTGTGATAGCAACTACTTTTGAATTTGACTCACCTGCCTTTACAAGCGCTTCGGAAAAAGCTTCTGTGTAGCTACCTGATTTCATACCTGAGGTGTCATGCATATGCTTGATGGAGTCCTGTTCGGCTGGCGCGTGCCCTCTTCCTTTTTGTGTAAGTACATGGATTACGACTGGACCTTCAAACTCAATCGCATTGCTTAATGCTTGTTCGATCTCTTCGATGTCATGTCCATCAAACGGACCTAAATAGGTAATTCCTAATGCTTCAAAGAACGCAGGCGGTTCGAACATTTCTCTTATGGCGGCTTTAGTGGCGTTGATTCCTCTTTCGAGTATTTCTCCCACCCAAGGCATACTTTCAGCGAGTTTCTCCAAACGATGTTGCCTTCTCATGTAGGTTGGATTGGATCGGATTCTTATAAGGCTTTCCGACAGTCGACTAATGGTCGGTGCATATGAACGACCGTTGTCATTAAGAATTATTGTTACTTTTTTCCCGCTGTGACCCAGATTGTTGAGACCTTCAAAAGCCATGCCTCCTGTAAGGGAGCCGTCTCCGATTACAGCTACGACACGACGTTCATCATTCGATAAGGAATAAGCAGATGCGAGACCATGTGCGTAAGAAAGGACAGTTGATGCATGGGAATTCTCTATCCAATCGTGAGGAGACTCCTCTCTTGATGGATACCCAGAGATTCCTCCCGGTAGACGCAGATTTGTGAACTCTTTCTTTCGCCCAGTAAGAATTTTATGAACGTAAGTTTGATGACCTGTATCCCAAAGGATCGTGTCATTAGGGGAATCAAATACACGATGAAGGGCTATTGTCAATTCTACGATTCCAAGGTTTGAACCAAGATGACCACCGTTGTTCTCCACGGTTTCAACAAGGAGTGTTCGGATTTCCGAAGAGAGAGTCTCCAACTCATGCGAGTTGAGGTTATTCAGATCTTCTGGAAAATTAATTGAATCTAAAACCAAAGCTGTTTCTTTCTAGGCTTGCAGGTGAATACCGGTCAGCTTAACTTTAGGAGACAGTATTAAGTTTTTCATATCTGAACTTCTTTTATTTAAGTATTTCTTCGAAAGGATGAAGGTAATAGATGGAGTTTCGACGACATTAGGATTTTTGTTGCATAAAATCCGATCCCCAGGCACACAAAACCGCCGACAATGTCGACCCAATAGTGATTAGCGGTAATTAGCACGGAAAAGGTTGTAGCTACCGGATAAATGCAAATTAGAGCCTTTGTTTTTCGACTTTTTAAAATTGGATATAAAGCCAGGGTGCACCAGAAAGACCAAGCAAAATGAAGGCTGGGCATCGCGGCAAATTGATTGCTTACTTTTTGCATAGTTCCAGAGTCAAAAGACCAAAGTCCGCCGATGTCTGAAAGAGTGTCAATAAAAGGGTAGGTATTATTTAAACATGCCCCGAAATCTCCACAATTTGAGAGAAGACGAGGTGGCATTAATGGGAAAAGGCTAAATCCGATTAGTGCAGAACCAGTTGAACTTAAAAGAAAGAATCGTTGACGCGAGTATTTCGATGGAAACTTTATATACAGCCATACCAGTGCAAAAATTGTTACCCCAAAATGAAAGGTTCCATAAAAAACATTCCAGAATTGGATGAACCACTTCCAATCGATGAAAAACTCCTGTATCTGTAGCTCTTTAAAAGTTCCTATAGATTTTTCTAAATCTATGATCTTCTCAGCATTTTCAAAAGCTTTGCTAGGGGACACACTTGCTGAACCAAATTGATTACGCGCGAATGAGTAGATCAAATAAAAGAAAAGTATGAGTGCTACTTCTAACCACCATTTCATACCTGTCTTAGAAGCTTTTGAAAGTACTGGAAAGCTCTCTGTCTGTCGTTTATTTTGAAGTAGAAGTTTCCTAATCATCGAATCTGAAAACTTTAGGGTTTAACACCGTTAAGAAATTCTTCGGTGTCAACTATTACTCTTGTGATCGTGGCGTTAGCTACTAGCAGTTTGTCCTTTTCAGTTTCCACTGTTGCTGAAAAAGTCAACCTTCTACCATCTACTTGTTCAAGGATTGTATGAGCTGTGATACTTCCACCTAAAGAAATTGGTGTTAAGTGGTCTATTCGTACTCTCATGCCGACGGTTGTTTTATTTTTCTCTAAACTTCCCGAAATTGCATCAAGTGTTGCTTCTTCAATAAGAGCTACCACCCTTGGGGTAGCGAGAACAGGGACTTCGCCTGAATTAAAGGCAACTGAAAGGTCACTTTTTTCGACTTCCAAAAAGGCCGTTCCACGAAGTCCTATCTTAAGTTCCACCTTGGTACGATACGCATTTATAGGCCTGACTTTATAATCAGGGAAGATATTTAAAAGACGAATTATTTGAATAGAGTTCTGGTAGGCAACTTGAAAAGAGGAATTCTTGACTGAGATACAAATAGTTTCATCAGACCTTCTGGAAGAAGTTCTTTCTTCAGCAATGAAGTCAGGCGGTTCATTCGCAGAGATATTTGTTGAAGATAAGAGGTCAACTTCAGCAGTTCTCGACGATGGTTTGGTTGAAGAGTTGAATAATGGCAGAGACAGAGGAGCTGGGATTCGAGTGGTCTCAGGTGAAACTACAGGGTTTGCCCACACTGCTGACCTTTCAGCTTCTGGCTTGCATAAAGCAGCAGAGGCTGCTTCATCCGCAGCCCGAAGTAATTCTGAATCAGTTGTAAAAGTTGATCTGAGTAATGAAAGAATTCCTGACATTTCTGAAATAGAAACCCTTCCTAAAGATGTTTCAAAAAGTAAGAAAGTCGCTTTATTGAAATCTGCAGATGAATCTGTGCGTGATGCCGGACTTCCTGTGACGCAAGTAGCAGCTAGATATGGGGATAGTCATAGAGTCCTGCAGATAGCAAATAGTGAAGGTCTTTTAACTGGTGATAGGCAAATAAGAAGCTTTTTTTCAGTTTCTTGTGTAGCAGCAGGTGATGCAGGGATGCAGACAGGAAGAGAATCTGTTGGAAGGACTGTTGGGTTTGAGTTATTTGAAGACATGAATGTAGACGAGGTAGCGCTTAAAGCTGCTGCAAGAGCTGTAACCAAACTGGACTCTGTCCCAGCACCTAGCGGTGAGATGCCAGTTGTCGTTGGTCCAGGAGGTGGAGGTGTTCTATTTCACGAAGCCTGTGGTCATGGACTTGAAGCAGATTTGATTGAAAAGTCAGCTTCAGTATTTGCAGGTAAACAGGGAGAACTTGTAGCCGCACCAAATGTCACCTTGATTGATGACGGAACGATGGTCGGAGAGTGGGGGAGATTTGCAATAGATGACGAAGGGAACCCCGCTAATCAAAATGTTTTAATTGAAGATGGAGTTCTAACGGACTACATGTGGGACTGGCAACGAGCGCGAAAACATGGGCGCTTGAGTTCAGGAAATGGACGGAGACAGAGTTACAG
>ENA-UPTF01000655-UPTF01000655.1-marine-metagenome-genome-assembly--contig:-NODE-655-length-23538-cov-3.990026_pt1 | contig 23538 bp, 19 predicted proteins | sample MGYA00238166_ERZ767019 | MGnify/ENA primary metagenome ERZ767019 (study PRJEB28930, sample SAMN06266391) | marine metagenome | isolation source: Sea water from 250 m depth | place: Atlantic Ocean | study... | reverse complement strand
CCAAGGCGATAACGGCCAGCAAAACTAGGGAGATGGCGGTTCTTCTTCCCAGTCTTCCAAAACGCAATCGCGCGCCGCTGAAAAGAAGTCGCCGCAGGCGAGTCGAACCTGAGGCGGGAGGAACAACTTGCGAATCTCTCGCCACGGAGTCTGGACGCCTAGTCCAGCGCCAACGCGGCACGACCCCTGTACGCCGCGGCTTCACCTAAATCTTCTTCGATGCGCAACAGCTGGTTGTACTTTGCAACCCGGTCCGAGCGAGCCGGGGCTCCAGTCTTTATTTGGCCGCAGTTGGTGGCGACGGCGAGATCCGCGATCGTTGTGTCTTCGGTCTCGCCGGATCGGTGAGACATAACACTCGTGTACCCACTCGTCGCAGCCAATTCAACGGTGTCTAACGTTTCGGTGAGGGTACCTATCTGGTTGACCTTGACAAGAATTGAGTTGGCGACGCCGCGGGATACTCCATCCTCGAGACGCGCGCTGCTGGTTACGAACAGATCGTCACCGACCAGTTGCACGTTCTTTCCCAAAGCAGAGGTGAGTAACGTCCACCCATCCCAGTCTTCTTCGTCCATTCCATCTTCAACCGAGACGATCGGATACCGGTGACACAACTGGGCGAGGTACTCGGCAAACTCCTCCGAATCCAGGGTTCGCCCTTCGCCTTTCAGCTGGTATCTGCCCTCGCGGTGGAATTCTGACGCCGCCACATCAATAGTCAATGCGACATCGTCTCCCGGTGTGAACCCAGCATGTTCTATCGCTTCTACCAATAACGCTAATGCCTCTTCGTTGCTGGCCAAGTTTGGGGCGAATCCGCCTTCGTCGCCTATCGCCGTTGATAGTCCACGGTCCTTCAACACATCTTTGAGAGCGTGATACGTTTCCACCCCCCACCGAAGAGCTTCCGAAAACGACGCCGCTCCGACTGGCATGATCATGAACTCTTGAAGGTCGACGTTGTTGTCGGCGTGCTCTCCTCCGTTTATGACATTCATCATTGGTACTGGCAGAACATGCGCGTTTGCTCCGCCGATGTAACGGTATAGAGACGAACCGGTTTCGGCGGCGGCGGCGTGTGCCGAGGCCAACGAAACTCCTAGAAGCGCATTGGCTCCGAGCCGCTTCTTGTTGGCTGTGCCGTCGAGGTCGATCATTGTCCAATCAAGGGCGCGTTGATCGAGCGCGTCAAGGCCGGACAACGCTCTGGCGATTTCTGTGTTGATGTTGTCGACTGCGGTCAACACCCCTTTGCCGAGAAATCGTTGACCTCCGTCACGCAATTCGACTGCTTCAAATTGGCCGGTTGAGGCACCCGATGGGACTTGAGCCCGCCCTTTGAAACCGCTTTTCAACTCAACTTCAGCTTCGACAGTTGGGTTTCCTCGGGAGTCAATGACTTCTCGACCCAGCACATTCACAATGCTGCTCACTGAACTGCTCCGAGAGAGGTTGGTAAGTGCGAGAGATTCATAGGTTCAAGACCGATGGTAGCCCTGGCTAGAACCAATATCGCAGGCTGGACTCAACCTTTGCTTCGTTCTGCGGCTTTAATTGCCGCCCATTGCGCGACTAGCTGTTCCTTATTCGGCATGGGAGCGTTGGGATCCCGGTCGAAGACATGGGGGTGTCTTCGAATCATTTTGTCTCGGATTCCGTCGGCCACGTCAGCGAGATCAAACAGACCGCCCTCCTCTCCAATCGCGCTGTGAAGCATTATTTGAAAAAGCAAATCCCCGAGCTCTTCGATTAGGGCGCCTACCGAACCAGCGCGGCCATCCATTAGTTCGATCGCTTCAACGACTTCTGTCGCTTCTTCGACGACGTAGGCGACCAAACTTGAATGGGTTTGATCTCGATCCCAAGGACATTCTGATCTTAACCGCGCGACTAAATCATGTAGTTGAGCAATCGAGTGCCCTGATCGGGATCCGGGTAGTTCCGGTATCCAGAGAGACGTTAGGTGATCTGGGTCGAAGGCTTTGTCGAGCTCCGTCCATTCGATTTCAAAGACAGTCTCGGCGTCGGATCCCAATCGCTGCAGGACCGTCACCACCGGGCCCTCGTCAACATCCAAAGAGAGTTTGATGTCCGAAAGCACGAATCGATCGTCGCACTGAGCAACCAAAACCGGTCCCCTCAAGTCAGCGACTTCTGATTCGAACTGTTGGCCATCGACAATGGTGACTCCGTGTTGAACGGGGTCTACCCTCAGTCTGTCCCAGGCCAAATCAAGGAACGATATCGCTGGCAGGATTTCGAGTTGAATGTCAGCTCGGAGCCGAAGTAACTCAACGGTGCGTTCCGCGACCAGGGGTGACCCGGGCACGAGATACGCGATCTTTCCGTGTTCATGTGCCTCAGACACGAGCCGGTCAACGATTGCCGAATAAGCCTCAGCTATCGAGTTGGAGCGGTCGTAGAGAGCGTCAAAAGATTCTTGATCATTGAAGACTACGGCCGATGGATGAATTCGGGTACGCAAATAGGTGGGACAGTTATCGACCAAGTCGTGGACCGCTGGGGACAAGAAGTTAATGTCTCCGGGTCCAAGTCCTGCGACGACGATTTTCGACAAGGTCCCACTACCGAACAGGTGCTACGGACAAGCCGGTCGAATCCCAGGTTCCCACATTCGGATCGACGCTCACTTGGTACTCGGTGACAAGATCGCCAAGGACTTGTTGAGCGAAGGGACCTAGCGCAGCTGGATCTTTCTCCTCTTCAAGCAGGTCACGCAGAACGAAGATCAACCACAGCCGGCCAGTAGGGCTGTATTCCGATGACATCGAAACCGCTTCCGATATGTCCCCGATGGACATCTCTCCCAAAGGCGCAGCATTTTCTCCGAAGGTGCTAGCCCACGTCAGTAAATTCTCGCAGCCAACGTCTCCGTCTCTCGACGTGGTAGTTCCCGGCGCGTTCATTTCAGCGGCGACCGCCGCGGCTGGTGCTCCAGCGCTCAACCTTGCTCGGGCGTCGTCGGCTTCGGCTCGGGTGGTAACCGCTATCAGGGTGACGCAGTGGGGTGTGGAGAATTTTTCGAGCCGAGGGTTTTGGTTGAACGCTTTTTCGCGGGCCCAATCCTCAAAACCGCCAGCAAGATGTGCCTGAACTTGTGAATTCAGGCGTTCGTCATTGACTTCGAATTCGATGGCGAACCCGGCTTCGTGAATGGCTACCGCCGCGAGTCTGAGTCTCAACATAGACGTGAGTCGAGCGAGAAATTGTTCGCTTCGGGGATTCGCTGGGTTGAGCAGGCCGCTGGGCGGGGAAGCAACCAAGCTCGCAAGAACCTCTTCAACGGTGATATCGCCTTTAGGGTGCGAAGCTACGACTTTGTTGGGATTCATTAGAGCTAGCGCCATTTGGTAATCGGTGCGCAGTGCTACACCATCGTCATCTTGATCGATCTGGTCGAAAATTTCGTCTCGCGAAAACTCCTGATCGCCGTTGGAAGGGCCTCCACAGCTGGCTGCAGTCAATACCAACAAACAACCGGCCGCTATTGCCAGGAGACGACGGCATTTTTGGAAGTAATGAACCACGGCGGAAAGGGTAGGCGCTGAACGAGTTAATCGGTGGGCCGAAGTTCGCGAAGAAAGGCAAAGATCTCGCCTGCCAGATTCGATCCCGCAATCTTTGTGCGCAAAGTCAACTCCTTGAGATCTTCCTTGTAGGTGCCACCCGTGTATGGCCCATCATTTATCAATCGTTTGAAACGCACTTGTTCACTGTGTTTAAGTTCGATTGGTGATATCCGCACTCGGTCACGGTTCGCGACGCTAATCTCCGTCACTTTTAGACGCGTGCACTCCGCTCTTAGTAACCCAATATGAAGAAGTGCCTGCGCTGCTTCCGGGACAGGTCCGTATCTGTCGGTCCATTCGGCCTCTATGTCGGCCACCTCCACAAGTTCCGTCACCGCTGCGAGCCGTCGGTATGCTTCAAGACGTTGTTCTTCAAGATGCACGTAGTTGTCTGCAAGATAAGCCTGGATCGGTAGATCGATGTTGATGTCGCGCGATGCCTTGACGGGTTCACCCTTAAGTTCTGCCACTGCCTCAGTAACCATCTCGCAGTAAAGGTCATAGCCGACTGCGGCGATGTGACCCGATTGGGCGCCTCCGAGAAGGTTGCCCGCACCGCGAATTTCGAGGTCTCGCATCGCGATTCGGAAGCCCGACCCTAATTGTGTTGATTCTCCGATCGTTCTGAGGCGTTCGAAGGCTTTTTCGGTCAGGGTTCGGTTGGGTGGATAAAAAAGATATGCGTATGCGCGTTGCCCAGACCGCCCGACTCGTCCTCGAATTTGATGTAGTTGTCCGAGTCCCATCATGTCGGCGCGGTCCACCACGAGCGTATTGACACTGGGCATATCAATACCGGATTCGATGATCGTGGTGCAGACAAGAACGTCGTAGCGCCGTTCCCAGAAGTCGATCACTACCTGCTCGAGGGAGCCTTCGTCCATCTGCCCGTGGGCGACTCCGATGCGAGCCTCGGGAACCATTCTGCGAAGCTGTTCTGCAATTTCATCAATGTCTTCAACGCGGTTGTGAACAAAGAAGACTTGTCCTTCGCGAAGCAGCTCTCGCCTCATCGCCTCCGCTACTGCTCTGTCGTCGTATTCACCAACGTGTGTGAGGATCGGCTGTCGTTCGGCTGGAGCCGTATGCAAGAGAGAGAGATCTCGGATGCCTGTAAGGCTCATTTCCAACGTTCGGGGGATCGGAGTAGCGGTGAGCGTTAGTACGTCTATCTCAGTTTTGAAGTGTTTTATGACTTCCTTATGTGAGACTCCAAACCTTTGTTCCTCATCGACAATTAACAACCCGAGGTCCTTGAACCGGACGTCTTCAGACAGAAGGCGGTGTGTCCCAATGAGAACGTCGACGCCACCCTCGGCTGCGTCAGCAATGACACGTCGTTGTTGTGAAGGTGTGAGGAAGCGACTGAGAGCCTCGACCGTCACTGGGTGATTAGCGAACCTTTCAGTGAAGGTTTGGTGGTGTTGCTGGGCTAAAAGGGTAGTCGGCACTAGTACGGCTACCTGTTTTCCGTGGGCTACGGCGCTGAATGCTGCCCGCATCGCGACTTCTGTTTTGCCGAAGCCGACGTCACCACATACGAGCCTGTCCATCGGCTGCGGCGATTCCATATCGGAAAGCACATCGCGAATGGCAGTCGCCTGGTCAGGTGTTTCTTGAAAGGGAAACGATTCGGAAAGTTCCCGCATCCAGGGGGTATCTGAGGGAAATGAATGTCCGGAGGTATGCAGCCGAGACTGATACAGCACCACCAACTCTTGGGCAATTTCAGAAACGGCATCTCGAACTCGCGCTTTTTGTTTCGCGAATTCAGTTCCGCCCATGCGGCTTAGCGCTGGTGTTTCCCCTCCTTTATAGGGTCTGATTAGCTCAATTTGATCGCTCGGCAGATAAAGCTTGTCCGTTCCCTTGAAGTCGAGTACCAGATAGTCGCGTTCGGAACCCATGAGAGTGCGGTGCTCCATGCCGCCATACCGGGCGACTCCGTGATGGTGGTGGACAACATGATCGCCTGGTTGTAGGTCCTCGAAGGTTTGTTGTGCGTCTGATCGGGGACGCGGAGAACGGTGTGTTCGCCGTCGACCGGTGATGTCTCTTTCCGTGAGTACGGCTAACGCGAGAGAGGGCGCTATGAAGCCTCGTTCGAGTGGCGCAACGAGCACATGCCCGCCGGACTCCCCGTCGTAAGGGGTTGTTGTATGTACCTGAAGATCTATGTTCTCTGAACTCAGCGTTTTTGCCATTCGCTGTGCTGACCCTTGCCCATTTGCAGCAATGATTAGATGTTGGTTTGGCGCAACCGATAGTTCCCTTACTTGATCGAGGAGGCGTTTGGGGTCTCCGGCGGCGGTCTCCCACCGGCGAGTCTCGAATCTGGGTTGAGTTGGTCCCGTGGAGGTACTATCGATGGCCCAAACTCCAGCTGTGGATTGTTTAAGCATCCGTTCGAACGGAACGTGAAATCCCGGAAAGCGACGTGGGTTCCCGTTGTCGTCCAGGGCCTGCCAGGTACTCGCGAGCGCCTGTGCTAGATCCGTCTCCTCGGCAATCAGGTCTGAAGATCGATCTTTGAGTCGTTTCGGCTCGATCAACAGGACTAGAGCCTCAGAGTCAAGTAAATCGGCAACAACCAATTCATCGACAACAAGCCACGGTAACCATGACTCCATGCCATCGAACAACTCCCCTCTCGCAATACGCCTCCACTGGTCAGTTCCCCAGGGTTCTGTTGCGATGAGTTCCTGTGCTCGTCTGCGAATCACAGGATTGGGTCGCATCTCTCGAGCGGGCGCAACAGTGCAAGAATTCATTTCGCTGGTCGATCTTTGATCCGCTACGGAAAACATCGTGAGGCGTTCGACCTCGTCTCCCCACAAATCGAGCCGGATAGGAAAGTCGGCGGTAGACGGAAAAATGTCGATGATGCCGCCTCGCACAGCGAACTCGCCTCGGTGCTCAACCTGGAATTCGCGCCGATAGCCGAGACGAATCAGCGACTCGGACAGAATCGAAATGTCAGCCGTGCCGCCACGACGCACCTCGAGTAACTCGACGTCCCGTGCGTCGGGCGTTAGGCGTTGGAGTAGCGCTCTAACGGGCGCGACGACAACATCCGGGCAACGGCCCTCCCTCAGTCGGCTGAGGAAATCGAGGCGTCGTCCCATGGTTTCCACACCAGGGCTGACTCTTTCGAAGGGAAGCGTTTCCCATGCCGGAAAAACTCCGACTCTGTCGGATCCCAACCAGATCACCAGATCATTTCTCAACATTTCGGCTTCATTGGCCGTCGGTGTCACCACCAGTATTGGCGTCCGATCAGATGTGTCGGCCAGGCGGGCGATAAAGAACGCCTGAGCCGCCTCGGATACTGCTACTTCTGCGTTCTTCCGACCGACGAGCTGATTTAGGACACCATCGCCAGATTTTCGACCTGGTAACGACGAAAGAAGCCCGACGCTGTTCACGGCGACAGACCGTTGATGTCATTCATTGCTTGATCGACACCATCTCGAGTGATTGTCTCGATGGCGTCGACTCCGACATCAACAGCTCTGTCTAGTAGTGACCGATCAGCTTTGGACGGTTCCCTGAGGACCCAAGCTTTTCCGGCTTGCGGATTCGGCGGTTTCCCTATACCGATTCTTACTCGAATGAACTCGTCTGTCCCAAGATGCTGTCGGATCGATTTGAGGCCATTGTGACCCGCTCCTGAACCACCAAGTTTTACCTTTACCCGTCCGGGTTCTAAGTCCAGTTCGTCATGAACGACAATCACACGATTCACTTCTTCCACGCCGTTTCGACGAATCAGCAGAGCGGCTGATTCTCCGCTTAAGTTCATAAATGTGGTCGGGCAGGCCAACACCACGCGCAGGCCGGCGAAGTCCGTGGTGGCCACCTGAGCCAGATCGTGTCGCGAGTGACGAAGAGAGGCTCCGGCCACCTCCGCCAGTCGCTCGACAACCTCATGTCCCAAGTTGTGGCGCGTCCCTAGAAACTGTTCGCCGGGATTACCCAGACCTAAAACCAAGTAGTCCGCCCGAGTGCCGCGCCGCTGTGCGGCGCGGCGAAAGACCGACACGACTAGTCAACTTATCGGTCGTCGCCGGAATCGTCGCCGGTTGCTTCGGCGTCGTCTGAGTCCTCGACGTCAAGTTCTTCGCCCTCTTCGAGCTCATCGGACTCTTCATCTTCGGCTTCTTCGGCTGCAACTGCTGCTCTACTCCGTTGACCTATAGCGATAAGCGCGTCGTCCTCAACCTGCGGTATGACACCGCTTCCCATTTCTATATCTGAGACCCGAATGGGATTCTCGATAGACATTTCTGAGATGTCGGCTTCGAATAGTTGAGGAATGTTGCCAGCGGGGGCTTCGACGGTAAGAGTCATCATTTGTTGCTGAACGACAGCCCCTTCCCTACCAACGATGAGTGCTTCTCCTACGAGGGAGATCGGAACGTCAACAATCAGTCGCTGATCTAGATCTATAAGCATGAAATCAACGTGGGTAACGCGATTTGCTATGGGGTCGCGTTGCATATTCTTGACGATGGTCAGGTGGTCACTGCCATCTACGTCAAGCGTGATTACCGCGTTGGGACCAGCAGCGTTGAGGGCGGCTCGAAACTTCGGCCTGTCAAGCGTCACCGGGAGTGGCTCAGATCCCTGGCCGTAGACGACAGCTGGGATTTTATCGGTACGGCGAAGACGCCGCGAGGAACGACTACCAGGCGTCCGGCCGGTCTCAGCTTCCAGCTTCAGATCTGACGACATCGCTGATTACTCCTGCGAATAGGGACAGCAGAACGTCTTCTTACGAAACCATCCTGCGGGGGCTGACCATTGTAGAGCCAGCGTTTGCTCATCACTCACCCCAGATCGGGGCAACCGTTTTAGAAAAGATTCTCGCCATCGAAGATCTCGGATACAGATGTGTCCTCAAAGACCGATTCGAGGGCATCGGCGAGAATACCCGCGGCGCTCAGCACTTCTAATTTGTCAAAACGTTTTGCTTCAGGCAGGGGCACCGTATCGGTCACCACAACTTTGCTCAGTTCAGAGGATTTGAGTCGATCGACGGCAGGGCCGGAGAAGACAGCGTGTGTTGTCGCGCACAAGACTTCGGAGGCACCATGTTCGACAAGGGTGTCGACGGCCGCACATATCGTTCCGGCAGTGTCGACCATGTCGTCGATGATGACGCAAGTTCGATTACTGACGTCACCCATTACCCCAAGTGCTTCGACTTCGTTGTGGGTATTCGCAGCGCGACGCTTGTAAATAGTCGCTACTTCGCAGTCCAGCCTTTTTGCGTAGCGCTCAGCGACCTTTACCCGCCCCGTATCGGGCGAAACAATCACTGACCCCTCAGGAATCACGGACTGTAGATACTCGATTAGCACGGGCGCAGCGGTGAGATGATCAACTGGGCCTTCAAAAAACCCTTGGATCTGTCCGCTGTGCAGGTCGATGCTGACAAGTCGATCAGCGCCCGCTCGGCGTAGGAGGTCCGCAACAAGTCGTGCGGTTATTGGCTCTCGGCCTTGTGCTTTACGGTCTTGTCGCGCGTAACCATAAAAGGGAGCGACAGCGGTGATCCGCTTAGCTGAAGCACGCCGTGCTGCGTCCACCATGATGAGATGTTCCATCACCGCGTCGTTTACGCTCATATCTTCCGTTGCCGCGTGCGTCTGAATGATGAAGACATCACCACCACGAACCGATTCTTCAAAGCGGCATTTGATTTCGCCATTAGCGAAATCAATAATTCCTGGGTTCCCAAGTTCAATACCCAAGTGGCCGGCGATGTCACTCGCGAGAGCCGGGTTTGCCCGGCCCGTGAATAGATGTAGGCGTTTTTTGGTTACGAGCTCCATCACAGCTCCTGCTTTAAGATGAGTTAAAGAACGGCCCCGTGACAGTACCCGACGCGACCTCGACGCCCGAGTCCAATACCGCGTAAGGGCCAATTCGGCAATTGTCTTCGATGCGAGATTCCACGGCCGAGGTCGACTGAATCTGACATTGCGCGCCTACAAACGTGTCAGTCAAGCGCACGTCCGGGCCTATCTGGCTACCTTCGCCGATCACACAATCACCCTGTAAGAGAGTGTTCGGAAAAAGTGTCACATCAGGTGACAGTACGACTGTCGCGTCGATGTAGGTGGCATCGGGATCCAACATCGTAACGCCCGCCGCCATCCATTTACTGTTTGTTCGTTGTCTCAAAACTGACTCGCATTCGGCTAGCTGCTGGCGATCGTTCACCCCGTGTATTTCGTCAGGGTCGTCGATAACTAGGGCAGCCACTGAATGTCCCGTGCCGCTTAAGACCTTGATGACATCGGTCAGGTAGTACTCGCCCAGGGCATTGCGGGTACCAACTTTCCTAAGGGCTGCCATGAGCACGCTGCGATCGAAACAATAAATCGAAGTGTTGACTTCACAGATCTCAAGTTCTTCGGGCGTCGCGTCAATATCCTCGACGATCCGGTCGACTTGACCGTCACCTTCACGCACTACCCGTCCATAGCCTCTCGGGTCTTCAAGCTGCGCGGTCAACAAGGTCGCCGCGGCACCCGACTCGACATGCGTTTGGTGCAGTTTCACCAGCGTTGATGATCTAAGGAGCGGCGTGTCGCCTGGGAGAACCATCAGGTCAAACTGGTCATCGTCCAGTTCATGAGGCTCAAGAGACTGAAGTCCTACAGAGACAGCGTCGCCGGTGCCGCGCTGGACAGTTTGTTCCACAAACTCAACTCGCAGAGCGTCAGCTGCTTGGTCGTGCAGAATCTTGGTTACCGTCTCGGCCTCATAGCCAACAACCACTACGGTGCTTTCTAAGTTGAGCGCCTCCAGGGCCTCCATGACATATCCCGCCATCGGTCGGCCACACAGAAGATGGAGTGGCTTCGGTTGTAGTGATCGCATACGCGATCCTCTACCTGCAGCGAGCACCATCGCTCCTATGCGACGTTCGGATGAAAATCGGTTCACGTCGAATGGTTCCATTCTTCGGATTATGTGGTCGCACCGAGAACTTAGTCGCAGCTTGTCCGCTCGGGGAGGAGGGCTCGAACCTCCATTGTCGGGACCAAAACCCGATGTCCTGCCAGTTGAACGATCCCCGACCATCGATTCGCTGATAGCGCACCGTTGATACGTCCAGCCTAACGACGGCAGCCCTCCGATAAGGGTCGCAGAAGGGAACAAAACCCGTGGAATGTCACGTTGGGTCTTGCCGGTGCTCCAGCTACCCTGCAGGTCCACATGGGGTCTTTAGTCAAAAAGCGACGTAAACGTATGCGCAAGAAGAAGCATAAGAAGATGCTCCGACGTACTCGTTATCAACGTCGCAACAAATAAACATCTAAGCGCCAATTAGCGAACCGATTCTTTCGCTGCAGCTCCTGTGGGGGCAGGCCGCGTCGTATGGACGGTTTGCGAGGCAACGCCTTGATACGCAAACGTTTCGTGACGGCCTTCAACAAACCACGTGCTCCCACTCCCGGCGAGGCGGGCGCGGGTTCCCGTAGCGTCGCTCAAGGCGTCTCTCCACTCCTCTAATTCGGGTTCAACTTTGATCGCGGCATCTTCAAGATCGTTTCCATACGGTCCTACCGGTCCGTTGAGCTTGTCCCATGCGTCATAGACCTCTGCAGTCGATACCCCAAATGGCGGAATTAAAAGGGTGACCTCTTGGTCGACATGAGGCAAAGGATCAATGATTTCGCCAATGCCTCGAACTCGAGCTCTACCTCCCACAAGACAAAATGCTACGTCGGCTCCTAGGCCTGCAGCCGCCACCGGGTCGTCGAACTTAGCCCATCGCAAGATCGCTGCGGCGTTCGCAGATCCGCCTCCCAGGCCCGCTCCTGCGGGAATCCTTTTTTCGACGGTGACATGAGAATCGCGACCGACTAGCTCTAATGCACCACTTATGAGGTTGTTCTCGTCGAGGGGTATCTCTAAGCCAGAACCAACGGGGCGGATGATCAAACCTGAGCCCTCTGAAAGAAGAAGCTCATCACAGAGATCAACAGAAACCATCTCGGCGTCAATTAGGTGGTAGCCATCATTGCGAAGTCCGGTCACACGTAACGAGAGAGTGAGCTTCGCTGGAGCGATCAAACGGGTGATACTCATCGTTTTGTACTAACGGCGCTTCGGGCCAACGCTAGCCAGTCGAATAAATCAAGTTCTTCCGGTCTTGAGGTCGGCGCTATGTCTGCTCTTTCCATGGTCCCTTCGTCGACGTGGCCCTTCAAACTATTGCGGAGCATTTTTCTTCGTTGGTTGAACCCAACTCGAAGAAGTTCAATGAGTTTCGCTTCTGCCTCCGGTTCGACACCGCGCTCAACTCGTTCAATTGCGACCAGCGCCGAATTGACTCGAGGTCGCGGATAGAAGACCGACGGCGGCACTTGACCCACTAACGAGGCGTTCCCTCTAAGCGCTACTCGAACTGAGACCGCCCCATACGCGGAGTCGCCCACCGTCGCAGCCAATCTTTCACCCGCTTCTTGTTGAACCATGACAAGTAGCCGGTCAACGGATTGAACCTCGTCGAGCACGGTCAATACGGTCGTGGTCGCAATGTTGTAGGGAAGATTCGCTACTAATTCCCACCCGAAACCAGGAAGAGTTGCATCCCATTCTAGATTTCGCACATCTGCTTGAATCACGCGGGCACCATGGCCTACAAGATCCGTAAGAGCTGGAATCAAAGCCTTGTCGGTCTCTATGGCCGTTACTTGAGCTCCGGTTTCCATAAGGGCGAGAGTCAAGGACCCTAGGCCCGCGCCGATTTCAACAACGCGACTCTCGGGCCCGACACCTGATTGACGCGCGATACGGCGAACCGTATTGGGATCGACAACGAAGTTTTGACCAAGACTTCTCTTCGGATCTATTTCCGCGTCGTCGAGTATGCGGCGGACCTCAGCGATCGACAAAGTCATTGCCGAACCTGCCATCTCGTCCAACCAAAATACTTCTTGCAGCCAGGCCAACCATTCCAACCTTGAGCTTGCCACAACAGATTGGCCCGATAGATCTGTTCTTCCTTGGAGGCATCTGCGGGGTTTCCGGTCCCACCCATCCATTGCCATGAGCCCAAAGCGAACTGGAGACCTCCGAAATATCCGTTTCCAGTATCCACATCCCAGGTGCGACGCGATTCACACCACGCGACGCGGTCCCACATGTCCAATGTCGGCCAGGTGTCAAGATAGGGCTGCCCAAATATTGCTGATCTGACGTGTGGTTCAACGGATTCGTGTTCGGGTTGCTCGCTAATCGGAAGGAGGATCGCAGCATTAGTTGTGGGAACAAGGCTTGCTGCCACAGTTGTAGTTGGAACCACCGACGTCGACGTAACCACAGGATTTTCGCGAACCACCGACGTCGACGCAGCAACAACCACCGACGTCGACGTAACCACAGGATTTTCGCGAACCACCGACGTCGACGCGACAACAACCACCGACGTCGACGCAGCCACAGGATTTTCGCGAACCACCGACGTCGATGTGACATCAGAATCGTGAACATTCATCGCTGCTTGTGTGCCCGAAAAAAGTTGCCCCACCAGGGACACGGCGAGGTTGCCTAAGCGAAACCCAGCCTCGGAAAGATCCGGCAAAGGCTCGTCTGTACTGATTCGACCAATCGGCGGCACGGCTGACCTAGACGCACTCTGTCTCGAATCATTTATGGAAGCCCCGATCACAGCGATGACCGCTAATCCCAACAGTGCGGGTACGACAATTTGTCGCCAACGCTTATGCATAAGTTGCACTGCTACCCACTCCAGATCGCAGCCGGTCGACCGAGCCTAGTGATATCCGACGAATATCGAGTTACTCGCCGAATTGATAGATCTTTGAAGCGTTGTTCCACGACTCTTTAGCCACGGTCTCGACTTCGACGCCTCGCGCTAGCGCTACTCCCTCCCCCACAAGCGCCACCCAGCCTGGTCGGTTTCGCTTCCCACGTTGGGGAACCGGTGCCAGGTACGGAGCGTCGGTCTCTACCATGTATCGATCAGCTGGTGTCAAGGCTGCTGCTTCGCGTAGTTCAGGAGCGTTAGGAAAGGTGATAATTCCACTAAATGACAAACTGGCGCCTCGTTCAAGACCGGATTTTGCCTCCTCTGGGCCGCCTGTAAAGCAATGAAAGACGGTGTGTTCAGGGACGCCCTCTGCGTCAAGAATGTCAAATGTGTCCTTCCACGCCTCCCGGGTATGGACAACAAGCGGTAGTTGGTAGTGGTGAGCTAGCTGGATTTGGTCAGCAAAGACCTGTCGTTGGACATCACGGGGTGAATTGTCGTAGTGGTAATCGAGACCACATTCTCCAACGGCAACAACCTGAGAAGACGACAGCAAGTGTTCGAGGCCATCAATGCCTTCCTTAGCGACGTGGGGATGAACGCCGGCCGTGGCCCATACGCCATCGAATTCTGCAGCTCTAATGGAGCATGCGGCGCTGCTTTCTACCGAGGTGCCTACATCTATAAGTCGCTCAACGCCAAGCTCTCTCGCTTCTTCGACCACGACCGCCGCAAGTTTGTTGTCGTCCGGGAGGTGACAGTGATTATCGGTCCAGCGAATCATGTTCACTTGAGTCGAGGAAATAGCGGTTCTCCTTTAGCGACTGAGAGGCCTGCGGGGTATCCGCCCCATTCAATACTTTCGGGGAGTCGTTGTTCTTCGGCTTTGTCGGCTAGCCCAATCCGATGACGAATTTCTGCGCAGGCGTCGGGGACGGCAGGGGAGGCAAGAATGGACACGATTCGTAAAACCTCAAGGGCATCACCCAGGATGGCGTCGACTTGAGGACCAGGGTCCGCTTTCCACGGTTCGGTTTCCTCTAAGAAGGCATTCGTTTCTCGGACAATCCTCCAAGTCGCATCAAGAGCTTCCGATGGCGATATTTGTTCCCACGACTCAGCAATCGTCTGATATTCCTCTGCCACGACGGACGCTAATGGGCTGTCCGGACGCGCCGCAGTTCCAAGACCCCCACATTTCGACGCAACCACTGTCGTTACCCGACTTAGCAAGTTGCCAAGATTGTTAGCAAGGTCTGCGTTATATCGGGCGGTCATACCTTCGTGACTGAAATCACCATCGGGGCCAAACATTTGATCATGAAGGAAATGGTGGCGAACTCCGTCGACCCCGAAATCTGTCACTAAATCTGCCGGAGCAATCTGGTTGAGTCGGGTTTTTGACATCTTTTCGCCGCCCACGAGTAAAAACCCATGAACGTGCACTCGTTCAGGCGGCGGAAGACCAGCGCTCATCAACATCGCGGGCCAATAGACACAATGAAAGCGGAGGATGTCTTTGCCGATGAGATGCACCGCTGGCCAATAATGCGAAAAACGTGACGGATCGTCTACATAGCCCGCCGCCGTTATGTAATTCGTTAGCGCATCAAACCAGACGTAAGTGACGTGGTCTGAGTCCCATGGAAGTGGAATTCCCCAGTCGATGGAGGTTCGACTGATCGAAAAGTCTTGCAGTCCTTGATTGATGAACCCCAATGCTTCATTTCGTTTTGTTGCTGGCACAACGAAGTCAGGATGAGCTTCGTACCAATCCCGAAGCGGCTGTTCGTAGCGACTCAATTTGAAGAAATAGTTTTCTTCCGTTACGTGGTCAACTGGCCGGCCGTGAATCGGGCAATTTCCGGCATCGAGGTCGCCCTCGTTGAAGTATGCCTCGCAACTGACGCAGTAAAGCCCCTCATAATTTTGGAGGTCTATGTCACCGTTGTCGTAACACGCTTGGAGCAACTTTTGGACCGCTAAATGGTGACGCTGTTCGCTGGTCCGAATGAAGTCGTCGTTAGATATTTCCAGTTGACCCCAAGCGTCCTGGAACCGGACGACGGTCTGATCGGCCCAATCTTTTGGGGTGCAGTTGTGTTGTTCAGCGGCACGTTGAACTTTCAAGCCGTGTTCGTCTGTTCCGGTCAAGAAGTAGACGTCACGTCCTAATAGTCGATTCCATCGCGCAACAGCGTCGGCGGTAATCGTCGTGTAGGCATGCCCGATGTGTGGCGCGTCGTTCACGTAGTAGATCGGTGTGGTGACATAAAAAGGGTTAGTCACGGATGACATAGTACCGATCAGCCTTCAAGCAACTGTGGGCCTTTAAGACTTCAGTTGCGTTCTTCAAGTGTCAAAGCAAGCGCGTAGACCCGATTGTGGGCGACGCCCAACATTTTTGACGTGCGGTCGATGGCATCCCGGCGGGTTTGTCCAAGCTCTAGCTCTTTTCGGAGAGTTTGAACAATTACGTCGTCGTCGACTTCTACGTAGGAGGCTCCTCCAACAACAATCACGATCTCGCCTTTGACGTCATCAGCGAAGCAGGTGACCAGTTCCGCCAATGTCCCTCGGGTGCTTTCTTCATAGAGTTTGGTCAGTTCGCGCATCACTGCTGCTGGCCGATCCGCGCCACAAAGATCGACCAGATCGTGAAGTGTCGCGTTCAATCTCCGAGGCGATTCAAATAACACTGTTGTTCGCTCTTCTGCTGCTATCGACGCCAATCTGATCTTTCGTTCCCTGCCTTTTCTAGGCAAGAAGCCCTCCATGACCCATCGACTGGTAGGGAGACCCGAAAGCACTAATGCGGTAACGACGGCGCTGGGTCCTGGAATCGCCGAAACTCGACACCCCGACGCTAAGACATGCTGCACCAAGCGCTCACCCGGGTCAGATATCGCCGGCGTGCCCGCATCACTCACAAGCGCGACGTCTTGACCTTTTCTAAGTATTTCCACGACTGTCGACCCGACTGAGGCTTCAGTATGATCATTTGCGACCAGTAGCCGACCGGCACGTACGCCCAGGTGTTCTAAAAGTCTCCCGGTTCGCCGAGTGTCTTCGCAAGCGACCGCAGCAACCTTTCCCAAGGTTTCGCGCGCGCGTTGCGATATATCACCCAAGTTGCCTATTGGAGTCGCCACGAGGTACAGCGTTCCCTGATCTGTCGTTTCAGAAAATTCATTCATGTGGTGTGATCCCAACACATTTTTTCATTTAGCGCGCCAGCAAGTGGATCGCTACCGGCCTATCTTCGCAGCAGCAACGGTCTCGGCTTGACAAACGATCGGGGCACTAAACATTGAATCGAAACTCGACAACGTCACCGTCTCGCATTCGATAGTCCTTTCCCTCCAACCGGAGGCGGCCGACGTCTCGGGCGGCGGACCACGAACCCAATTCGAGCAGTACGTCATGCTCGATGACCTCTGCGCGAATAAAGCCTCTTTCGAAATCAGTGTGGATTCTCCCCGCACATTGAGGTGCTTTCCAACCATTTTTGAAAGTCCACGCGCGTGACTCTTTCTCTCCAGTTGTCAGGAAAGTCTGCAAACCCAAGAGCCCATGGGCGGAACGCACGAATAGCGGAAGGGCGCCTTCACCTAAGCCAAGCCCTTCGAGCAGTTCAGACCGTTCTCCGGAAGAGAGCAGTGCTGCTTCAGCTTCTAGTTGCACCGAAAGGGGCAATATTTCAGCGCCCGGAAGGGCATCACCGATTTCGGACGCCAACTCGTCGGCTTGCTCAAGCTGGTCCTCTCCGATGTTGAGTACCGCCATCACCGGTTTGTTCGTCAATAAGAAATGTTCACGCAAGGCGGCTCTGCGGTCATCTGAAAGCGGTGCCCGAAATAGGGGTGTGCCCTCCGATAACAATTCAAATGCAGCTTCGAGTGCATCAACTTCGGTAACGAGAGCGGGGTCGCGTGGATCAGCTCGTAAGGCCTTGCGTCGGCGATCGATTCGAGATTCAACCGCTTCGAGGTCAGCGAGGGCGAGTTCAATTTCGACGACACGCAGATGCTCTAGGGGATCCCTCGGTCCGGGCACATCCTCGTCTCGAAACGAGCGAAGGACGAACACCAAGGCATCCACCTCCCTGATACCAGCGAGAAATCTATTTCCTAGCCCCTCCCCTTGACTAGCGCCTTCAACCAGACCTCCGATATCGACAAATTGCGTAGTTGAATGAACGATTTTTTCGCTCGCGCTCATTTGGGCGAGGGCATCGAGTCGGGGATCAGGCACTTTGACGACACCGACGTTGGGGTCTGTTGTGGCAAAAGCATAAGGAGCCGCTAGGGCGCCACCTCCGGCTAGTGCATTAAAGAGCGAGGACTTACCGGCATTCGGCAGGCCAACAAATCCAAATCTTTCCATCGGCAGGCGAGGTTACCGGCGACGGGACTGAACCGCCCCTTCCGTCGTGAACCGGTTAGCAGGCTGTGGAAGAATCTAGAAATAATTTGAGCGGGGAGAAGTTTGTGGGACCGTTGAGTGGAATCAAAGTAGTCGAGTTGGCCGGCATTGGGCCCGGCCCGTTCTGCGCGATGCTTTTAGCAGATCTTGGCGCAGATGTCGTGCGAGTCGATCGCATGGCTCAGGTCGATCTCGGGATCGACCGAGGCCGTAAGTACAGCGTGCTCAACCGGAGCCGCAGGTCTGTCTCGGTCGATCTGAAGAACCCTGACGGCGTAGAAACAGTACTCAAACTCATAGAAGAGGCAGACGCTCTGATCGAGGGGTTTCGGCCGGGCGTGACCGAACGACTCGGGTTGGGGCCTGACGAGTGTCTGACACGAAACCCAAGGCTGGTATATGGCCGGATGACTGGCTGGGGTCAAGAGGGCCCCTTGGCGCACGCGGCGGGTCATGACATCAACTACATCGCTTTGACCGGTGCACTACACGCAATTGGCGGAGCTGACAAACCGTCGCCACCGCTCAACCTTGTTGGCGATTTCGGTGGTGGGGGGATCTATCTGGCCTTCGGGTTATGTGCGGCGCTCTTAGAGGCCAGAGCTTCCGGCAAGGGTCAAGTAGTTGATGCCGCGATGACCGAGGGGGCTGCATCTCTCATGGGTTCCATCTACGGCATGCATGCTTCAGGTCATTGGTCCGATAAACGTGAGGACAACGTTCTTGACGGAGGATCGTATTATTACGGGGTATACGAGACAGCTGACGACAAGTTCATCTCTATCGGATCAATTGAAGGCAAATTTCACGACGAACTCCTGGAACTCGCCGGATTTGAAGATGCTCCGACAACCAACCGAAACGACCAAGATGGTTGGGAGGAGAAAAAGGCCCGACTGGCGGAAATAATCCGCTCAAAGACTCGTGACGAATGGGATGAAGTAATGCTCGGAAGTGACGTCTGTTACGCCCCAGTGCTCGATCTAACTGAAGCGCCTCAACACCCCCACAATGTCGCTCGAGGATCATTCGTCGAAGTCGAGGGAGTGATGCAACCTGGTCCCGCACCGAAGTTCAGCCGCACCCCCGGCGAGGTGCAAATGCCGCCACCGGCGCCCGGGCAACACACGGCGGAGGTGCTGACCGACTGGGGATTTTCGAGCGAGGATGTCGAGAAGTTAAAGGACGTCGGAGCAATCGCCTGAGAACAGACACTCTGGTGAAAGCAGGAGACTAGCCTCAGCGAATCACCGGACACCCCGGTAGCCTTGAACGCATGTCGAAGCGCACCAAGAAGAGAAAGCTACGCGCTCGTCGCAGCAAGGCCAACCACGGCAAGCGCCCCAACTGCGGCAGAGGCTGACACTTAACGGCTCTTTGATTTAGCCGGCTCTTCCCTCGATCGCGGAGATCACTGCCGCTGTTATCAGACGTGCTCCGTCGGATTGGTAGTGAGTGCCATCATCGGTTCTGACCTCTATCCGTGTTCCGTCGTCGTCGAGGATGTACTTGGTCCATACCCCATCTGGCGAAACAATCGCGGCCGCGTCCACCCATTCGGACCTATTGCCGTTTTGGAAAACTTGCCGAGAAATGGGGTTCACTGCATCCGGTAAGGGCACCATAAACGGAATTCGGAAGTGAGGTAGGCCGACCCAGATCACGAGTCTCCCGGGTCGGTCGAGAATAGTCAGCATCTCTGTGATTCTGGACCTGTATTTCTGCACCCATTCAGCGGCACCTTTTTCTGACGAGCCTTCGCGAAATCCCTGCCAATCATTGCCCCCCATCGACAAGACGACGACCTGGTAAGGACCGTCTGCAACCTCCTCTCGGAGGTACTCGATCCAATCGAAGTACCAGTCGGTCACTACTCCGGTCGACTTTCTTACGTCTTCTGTGTAGATCCAACGATCTTCATTCGCTGTGAGGATGCGGAACCCGAGTGACGCACCCCCCGCGAGGGAGTCTCCACCCACCCAAATATGTAGTGGTTTCGTTTCTGTCGGTTGCGGCAATAGCGCGCGTTGGTCGTCGCGCGTCCAGTAATAATAAGTTTCCTCGCCGCCGAGACGGGCGTTGTACGGGTCAGGCCATCGAAGCTCGGGGGCACCCCACGGGTCAAACTCCACCTGCGGGATTGTTGACGCTTGGTCCGCTCGACTCGGGCTTGCGAAAACCAAACTTGCGAATGCCCCTAGCAGCAACGCTGATACAGAACGAAGGCTCATCGATTCCACAGTTGGTCAATCTTTGGTGACTTTCGAAGCTCCTGAAGTAAAAGCGCTGACAGCCATTCTCCCCCCCAATGACTTAGATGCACTCCGTCGGTCAACCGAACATCCACAAGTTTTCCTTCATCATCTGGCAGGTATCGCGCATATTCTCCCGAACTGTCCGTAAACAGTCCGCGAAGGTCAACATATTGAACCCGTTCTCGGTCAGCCGCTTCAGCTCGATACAGGTTGTTTAAAAGTTGCATACGTTCGTCGAAGCCCTGGCGACGCATCGGGGGCTGTGCGACCCACAAAAGGATTCGGTTCCTGTCAGAAGTAACAAGGTCCATAACAGTGCCGATTCGGCGCCGATATTCATCTAGCCAGGAATCCTCAAATCGTGCAAGCCACGTGCCATCGGCCGACTTGATGTTTTGCGCGTCGTTGCCACCGAATATGACGACCACCGCGTCTGGATCGTGTTTCGTCATGATTTCAGCAATCCGTGTCGGCCAATCAAAGTAATCGGGGCGGCTTAGTCCACTGGCCAAGACTGGCTCCGACGTCGCTTCAACCGAGTTTGAGGTTTCGGCTAAAGAAACAAGGATGTCTCCAAAGAACTGAACCATTGAGTCTCCAATGACCCACAGTTCAAAAGGGCGATCCACGGTCCACTGGGCCGTTGGAGACTCAGGGAGAGTCTCTTTTGGTCGGTCCTTCAGGTCTTGCTCGTTTTCTACTCCTAACACCACCGGCTCTTCTTTTTCTGATCCCGTGTAGGTCTCTATCGGTTTACGAACAAGCGCGATTGGCTGCTCGGGTTCCGAGCGACCTAACAGTCGGTCTCCAGCTGCCCTTGGCCAAGTCAACCCAAGGAATGATCCCGCCGATTCGATCGGGTTCCAGACGGCCAACGCGATTGAACGGCCAGATCCGTCAGGGAGGCGCTTCGCATCTGTCAACAAGACCGAAGAATTCAAAAAGATGGCTATCAGCAAGCCAACAAGACCCGCTAAAAGAACTTCTCCCGCAGGTGCGCCTTGGTTAGTCGCCGTTGGATCTCTCTTTGAGTCCGCCTCAGTCTTGGTCATTTTTTCCATCAGAACTGAAAATAGATAAAGGGTGCAATTCCTTCTGGGCCCATCATGTCTATGGCAACCAGGCCAATGCCGAAAGCTATCCCATGCACCATCGCGGGCCACCTACTAATCCAATGGACCAGTCGAGCGGAGGCCGACTTCGTCACGAACTGGACCGCTATCGCAGCTACGACAACGAGAACCACCCCAGCGTTCAACCTTTGGGTGTCTGCTGAGAAGCCCGCGATGACGCTCACAAGATCCCACGCGCCGGAAACTGATTCGGCTCTGAAGAAAATCCAAGCAAAACAAACCACATGAAATGTGAGGGCCCACCGAATGATCGGATGAAGACGTCCTGTCGGCAATGATCGCTCAACAATTAGCGCGGCTCCATGAATTGCGCCCCAGACCACGAAGTTCCAGGTACTTCCATGCCATAAACCCCCCAACAGCATCGTGATGAGAACGTTCCGATACATGTCGGCGGTGCGGCCACGGTTGCCGCCGAGAGGAATGTATAAGTAGTCGCGTAGCCACGACGACAGAGTGATATGCCAACGGCGCCAAAAGTCTCTCAATGAAAGCGCTCCGTAGGGCCGATCAAAGTTAACTGGGAAGCGGAAACCAAGCAGAAGTGCGCACCCGATAGCGATGTCTGTATATCCAGAAAAGTCCGCGTAAATCTGAATTGCATAGCCATAAACACCAAATAAGGCATCCAGGCTGCTGTGCCCCTGAGGATCGGCGAAAACACCGTCGACCAGGTTGCTCCCAAGCCAACTCGAAATAACGACCTTCTTGAAAAGGCCCCGAAGGATCAGATGAAAAGCTTCGCCGGATGCCACCTGTCGCGGGTCCGGGCGCGTCGAAATTTGAGGCGCCATCTCCGAGGCACGGACAATGGGACCCGCTACGAGTTGCGGGAAAAAAGATAGGTACACCGCGAAGTCGAGCAGCTTCATTGGTTGAACAACACCGCGACGTAAATCAATGACGTAGCTCATCGCCTGAAAGGTGAAGAAGGAAATCCCTACCGGTAGCGTCAACTCCAGGAGCGGAAGTGCGCTCCCCATACCTAACAAATTCGATAACTCGACGGCGAAGAAGTCGTAGTACTTGAATACTCCGAGGAGAGTTAAGTCGCTCGCAATGGCGACACTCGTCCACGCCCTAACTCCGTCTTGCGCTCCGGACAGGCGGCAACGATGGATGTTGTTTCCAGCGAGCCAATTAGATCCAATCGCCCACAACAAAAGAATGATGAAACGCCAGTTCCACCATCCGTAGAAGAAGAGACTTGACCCAAAGATGACGACCCGCCAAACCATCGGGTGCGGGCGCGTCAACCAATTGAGTATGAAGACGATGACAAAGAACACGCCGAAGGCGAATGTGGGAAAAAGCATTGTTTTACCGGTGGTGAAAAAGCAACGGTACCTTTCGACTGCGCGGGAATGAGGCAGGATGGCTGCGTGAGCGATAACACCCGAGGGCTAGCAGTGGATCCTCAAGCTTGGGTCAACGCCGACCCGGACCCAACAACGCGTCCAGCAATTAGAGCACTGTCCGCTGATCCCAAAGCTTTAGCGAAGAACTTCGCTCACCCATTGCGATTCGGGACAGCTGGACTTCGGGCGGAACGTGGAATTGGTCCTGCTCGCATGAACCGAGTTACGGCCCGCGTCGCGGCACGATCTATCGGACGGCACCTTGAGATTCTCGAGCTGACCCACAAGGGCGTGATCATCGGATATGACGCTCGACCAGAGTCTGATATCTACGCATTGGATTCAGCTCGTCTCTTGGCGGCAATGGGGATTCCCTGTTGGCTAATCGATGGACCATGTCCTACTCCGGTCATCGCCTGGCATCTAAAAGATCGACAAGCGGCAGCGGGAATCGTTGTCACGCCTAGTCACAACCCGGCAATCGACAGCGGCTACAAGGTTTTTCATTCAGATGGGACACAGGTACGGCCACCGACAGACGCCCAAATTGAAGAGTTGATGACATTCTCCGACCTCCCAAACGATGGTGATCTATCTGCTGTAGACGAAATAAATCGTATTGATTTGGGTACCGCAATTTCTTCCTATGTCAATGCGGTGATTCCCAGCCGCGAACCTACCGACGACCAGGGGTTACACAACAGTTGGGTTTACACGCCACTATGCGGGGTCGGAGGAGACACCTTGGAATTGGCTTGTTCCAGAGCCGGTATCAAAGCTCCCGTCAGAGTGGAATCGCAGTTCGAGCCCAATGGTTCATTCCCTGGACTCCCCTTTCCCAACCCTGAAGAGCCCGGAACCATGGACGAGGCTTACCGCGTCGCGGATGAAACCGCGATAGAACTCGTCGTCGCGAATGATCCCGACGCTGATCGCCTAGCAATAGCAATAAAAACTGGCGATGGCTGGCGTCGACTATCG
>ENA-UPTF01000653-UPTF01000653.1-marine-metagenome-genome-assembly--contig:-NODE-653-length-23592-cov-4.334212_pt1 | contig 23592 bp, 20 predicted proteins | sample MGYA00238166_ERZ767019 | MGnify/ENA primary metagenome ERZ767019 (study PRJEB28930, sample SAMN06266391) | marine metagenome | isolation source: Sea water from 250 m depth | place: Atlantic Ocean | study... | reverse complement strand
GTGGAGTTGGTCATCGTCCGGCACGCCCTGCCGGAATCCGACAAGCGAGACGACGGTCCAGCCGACCCTCCGCTCTCGCCGCTCGGCCTCCGACAGGCCGAGGCCACGGCCAACCTCCTAGCCACCGAGGGCGTCGACCACGTGGTGACCAGCACCATGCAACGGGCCATCCAAACCGGACGACCCCTGGCCGACCGGCTGGGCCTCACTCCGGAACGCCTCGAGAGCCTGAAGGAGTCCGACTACCGCCGCAGCTCGTACACGCCAGTCGAGGAAATGGACGCCGACCACGAGGTCATCCGGGAGTTCCTGGACGATCCGTTGTCCATGTTTGCCGACGGTTATGAAGCATTCCGGGACCGGATCACCGCCGCCTTCGATGCGGTAGTGGCCGGCAACAGGGGCCGTACGGTTGCCGTGTTCTGCCACGCCATGGTGGTCGGCGTCTACCTGCAGACCCTTCTGGACCTAAACGACCCGTTCGCCGTCATGGCCGACTACTGCGGGATCACCCGGGTGGCCGCCTCGTCCACCGGTATCCGTTCGGTCCGGTCGTTCAACGAGACCGGCCACCTCCGCCATCTGGTTTGACCGGGAATCCGAAAAGCACCGGAGCCGGCCCGAGATCGGACCGGCCCGCGTGGTACCCCGTACGGGATTCGAACCCGTGTTACCAGGTTGAGAACCTGGCGTCCTAGGCCTCTAGACGAACGGGGCCTGCACCACCCCCGACGTGCCCGATCCGTTGATCAGGGTCGTCGGAGCGGCGGTCAGTGTAGCGACGGCGCCGAACGCCGCCTCTCGCTCGGGGGGGAGGACTCGAACCCCCAACGACTGGACCAGAACCAGCTGTGTTGCCAATTACACCACCCCCGAAGGTGGGCCCTGAGGGCCCGGCCAGCGTAACGGCGGCCGGGAGGGGCGCCGACCCAGCAGCGGTCCCACCCGTACCCCGAAAGGGGCTCAGAGGCGGGCCCTGGCCCGGGCGATCCGCCGCAGAACCTCGTCGCGCTCCATGAACCCGGCCATGGTCTCGAACAGGGGCGGGCCAACCGTCCGTCCGGTCACAGCCACCCGGATCGGGGCCTGAGCCTTACCCAACTTCAGGCCGAGGGACTCCCCCACCCCGGCGACGGCGGCCAGCACAGAGTCGACATCCCACGGGCAATCAGCCAGGGCGACGGCCGCCCCATCCAGCATCTCGGCAGCCGATGGCCCCTTCACCATGGCCTTCTCCCACGACTCCGGATCGTCCACCGGGTCGGACAGAAACAGGAAGTCCACAAAGCGCGGAGTGTCAGCCAGGGTTCGCAGTTTCTCTTGCACCAGATCCACCATGGCGGAAAACACACCGGCATCGAACCGCTCGGCTGGCCAAGGGGCACTCTCGCCCACCCAGGGGCCCACCCGCTGAAGGAAGTCCGCCCGGTCCAACCCCCGGAGGTGGGTGGCGTTGACGAACTCCAGCTTCTTTACGTCGAAGAAGGCCGCCGCTTTGTTGACGTCCTCGATGCGGAACAGGTCCACGATCTCGGAGACCGGACGGACCTCCACCTCGTCGGGTGGTCCCCATCCCAGGAGGGCCAGGTAGTTGACCATGGCCTCGGACAGGTAGCCCCGCTCCCGGTAGTCGCCGATCGAGACGTCGTCGCGCCGCTTGGACAGTTTCTTTCGCTGCTCGTTGACGAGCAAGGGCAGGTGGGCGTATGTGGGATGCGGTGCTCCGATGGCGTCCAGCATCAGGAGGACTTTGGGCACACCCGAGAGAAGATCCTCGCCTCGGATGGCGTGGGTGATACCCATGTCAGCGTCGTCCACTGCGTTGGCCAACAGGAACATCGGAGAGCCGTTGGACCGCCAGATGACAAAGTCCTCGAGGTCGTCAGTGGCAAACGAAACCTCGCCCCGGACAATGTCGTCGAAGGCCATGGTCTGCCCGGCTGGCATCCGGAATCGCACAGCCAGCCCGTCTACCAGCGTGGACCCGCTGACCTCCCGGTTCTCGGCATCACACAGGTAGGCCAGCCCGCGCTCCAGAAGGTCCGCCACGACCTGGCGGTGGCGTTCCTGGCGCTCGGACTGGAAGACCGGTCCCTCGTCCCAGTCCAAGCCCAGCCACTCCAGCTCCGCCAGCAAGTTGTCGGTGAGGTCGCGTCGGTTGCGCTCGGCGTCGGTGTCCTCGATTCGCAGCACGTACGTTCCGCCCACCGAGCGGGCGTACAGCCAGTTGAACAAGGCCGTCCGAGCGCTGCCGACGTGTAGGAAGCCGGTGGGCGACGGGGCGAAGCGGACTCGGGCGGTCACTGGCCCGAGACTACCGGCGGGCCCACGTTGGCAATCCGGCCCGGTGGCCGATCAGGGCAGCCCGACGATGGTCCGCCGGATGATCCCGGCGACCGTGTCGACTAGTACGTCGTGGGAGACACCCCACCGCTCCAGGCCGTGCTGGTGGTTGGCCACATGGGCCAGCATCCCGACGACCACGCCGGCCGAAGCCATGGGGTCTCCGGGAATACGCCGCTCGGCAGCCAGGTCCATAAGGGCTGAGGTGGCTCCGGCCAGCAGGAAGGTTCGGATATCTCGGAACCGGAGGTCGCCCTCCATGCTGGCCAGGTCAAGGACCCGCAGCACCGGCTTGTGGCGGGTCCAGAACTCCAGCATCCCATCGGCAACCACTTTGGCCGACCCGTCGGGGTCGCCGTCCCAGTCACGGTTGGAAACCAGCTTGCGGAGGTCACCGTGCCAGGCTTCTGACAGATCGCTGGCCAGCGCCAACATGACCGACTCCACGTCGGGGAAGTACTGGTAGAAGGTGGCCGGCGAGGTTCCAGCCTCCTGGGCAATGTCGACCACCTTCAGGTCGCGGTACGCCACCGAGTCCAGTAGTTCACGCGTGGCGCTGAGTAGTTTCTGGCGGGTGGCCAGACCCCGTCGGCCGGGAACGCGGCCGTCAGCGGCCCGCAGATCAGAGTCGATCTCCACGGTTCCGGTCTGCTCGTCCACGGTGATCACCGTAGTCCCGCCCCAGTATCTGATGCTGTGTCAGGTCCGGGGTCAGTCGGCCGACTGGAACCCGTTCCCTGGCGTCGTCAGAGCCTTTCCAAGATGGTGACGTTGGCCTGACCGCCGCCCTCGCACATGGTCTGGAGGCCAAAGCGGCCGCCGGTACGTTCCAACTCGTGGAGCAGGGTGGTCATGAGCTTCGCGCCGCTACACCCCAGCGGGTGGCCCAGGGCGATAGCTCCACCGTTCACGTTGACCTTTTCGTGGGGGACGCCGTGTTCGGCCATCCAGGCCATGGGAACCGGGGCGAAGGCCTCATTGCACTCGAAGAGGTCAATGTCGTCGATCGACATGCCCGACTTCTCTAGGGCATACGCGGTGGCCGGGATGGGGCCGGTCAGCATGAAAATCGGATCGTCACCTCGCACGCTGATGTGGTGGATGCGTGCCCGGGGTGTGAGGCCGTGGTCGGCTACCGCCTGCTCAGAGGCCACCAGCAGAGCCGCCGCCCCGTCGCTGGTCTGGCTGGCTAGCGCGGCAGTGATTCGGCCGCCCTCCACTAAGGGGGCTAGTTGGGCCATCTTCTCGATGCTGCCGCCCCTGCGGGGGCCCTCGTCGTGTTCTACGCCGGCCAGCGGTACCACCTCGGGTTGGAACCGTCCCTCGTCGATAGCCGTGATGGCCCGCTCGTGGCTGGTCAGAGCGAAACCCTCCATCTCGTCACGCGAGATGTCCCACTTCTCGGCGATCAGTTCGGCACCCCGGAACTGGGAAACCTCTTGGGTGCCGTAGCGGTCCACCCATCCTGTCGAGCCGGAGAATGGGTCGTCATGGCCGAGGGGTCGGGCCGCCTCGAGGGCCGTGGCAATGGGGATCATGCTCATGTTCTGCACGCCGCCCGCCACGACCAGGTCTTGGAGGCCGGCCATCACGCCCATGGCGGCGAAGCTGACCGCCTGCTGGCCCGATCCGCACTGACGGTCGACGGTGGTACCGGGAATAGCCTCGGGAAGGCCGGCGGCCAGCCATGCCGTGCGGGCAATGTCACCGGCCTGAGGGCCGACGTTGTCGACACAGCCGAAGACCACGTCGTCGACGGCCATCGGGTCCAGGTCGTTGCGCTCCACCACCTCGCGAATGACGTGGGCGCCGAGGTCGGCCGGGTGCACTTCGGCCAGGCCGCCTCCCCGCTTACCGGTGGGGGTCCGGACGGCGTCGACGATATAAGCCTCGGTCATGGCTCGCTCCTGGTTAGTTCTGCCAAAAGGCTACGGCGTGGCACAGTCGGTGACCGCTACCGGGGTTCCCGGGGCAAGCCCAGGACTCGCTCGCCAATCACGTTGCGCTGGATCTGGTTAGAGCCGCCGTAGATGGTGTGGGCCCTGCTGTAAAGGAAGGTCCGCTGGAGGTGGTCCAGCTGATAGCCGATGCCCAGGGGGTCGTCCAGGGGTGGAGTGGCGTCCACGCCCACCATGCCGCTGGCCCCCCGTACCCGCATCCCGAGTTCGCCTAGCCGGCGGTGCCACGACGCCCAGTAGAGCTTGCCGATCGACATCTCGGGGCCGGGCACGCCGTCGGCTACCAGAGCGGTGAGCATCCGGAGCTGGTTGTAGCGGAGGATCTCCAGTTCGCTGTACGACCGCATCAGGTCTTGGCGCAGGGCGGGGTTGTCCAGGGCGCCGTTCCGGCGGGCCAGGTCCAGCAGGGCGTCCAGTTCCTGGCGGTAACCCGTTTGCTGGCCAAGCGTTGAGGCCCCGCGTTCGAAGCCGAGAGTTCCCATGGCCACCGCCCAGCCGTTGCCGACGCCTCCGACCACTAGGTCGGCGTCGGTCTCAGCGTCATCGAAGAAGACCTCGTTGAACTCTGAACCACCGGTGACCTGAACGATGGGGCGTACTTCGACGCCCGGTTGGTCCATGGGCACCAGTAAGTACGAGAGGCCGGCGTGGCGCTCGCCGTCTGGATCGGTCCGGCAGACCACGAACGCCCACTGGGCCACCTGGGCCAGCGAGGTCCAGACCTTCTGGCCGGAGACCAGCCACCGGTCGCCGACCAAGTGGGCTCGAGTGGAGACGTTGGCCAGATCGGAGCCGGCATTGGGCTCGGAGTACCCCTGACACCAGTGCTCGGTGCCGGCGAGGATGGGTGGAACAAATCGCTCCTGCTGCTCCAGCGTCCCGTAGGCAACGACGGTCGGGCCGAGCAGGGTGAGGCCGATGTTGGGGATGCGGCCCGGCGCCCGGGCCTCGACGTAGGTCTGGTGGAAGACAACCTGTTCGGCCAGGGAGGCGTCACGGCCACCCAGGCGCTCCGGGTAGTCGAGGCCCAGCCATCCGCCCGAGGCCAGCTGGCGCTCCCAGGCCAGGAGGACCTCGGCCTCGACGTCCTCCTGGCCGACGCCGCCCCGGCCCCGCAGGTCGGCGAACTCCCCCACCAGGTGTTCCTCTAACCACGTGCGGACCTCGTCGGCGAACGCCTCCAGTTCGGGGGTTCGGGCGAACTCCATGGGTATCGACGGTACCGAAGCCCGGCACCCGTCTGGTGCCCGGTCGTTCGACGCCCAGCCAGCGGGCGGGTCGGGTAACGCTCAGCTAGGCGTGACCAGCAGGCGGGCCAGGGCGGCGCAGAGGCCGTCCAGGCGGTCGGCGCAACCGCGGTAGACCTCGACGGGTTCGCCGTACGGATCTGCGACCTCGTCGGCCACCCGGCCGGTGGTGAAGTGTCCACCTCGGGCCCCGTCCAGGGCCCGGACCCAGTCGGTCAGCAACCGGGCACCCCGGGGGCCAACCTGGCCTCCCAGTCGGGCCACCTCGCCGGCCAGGAAGGTTCGGCTCCGAGCGTCGGGGTCCGCCGAGCCGATCTCCGCCTCGTGGCGCCGGGTCATAGCCACCACCAGGTCCGCCGAAGCGAGCAACCCGCCGGTCAGGGGCTGGCTGACGTGCCCGGACAGGTCGATGCCCCGGTCGGCCAGCACCTCCACGGCGGCCGGCGTGGCCGGGCCACCTACGGCCGCCGTACCCACGGAGCGGACCTCGAGGCCGTCGGCGCCCGACTCGGCCATCCGGGTCCGAAGCAGGGCCTCAGCCATCGGGGACCGGCAGATATTGCCGGTGCAAACGAAAAGGATCACCGGCCGACGGTACCTGAGGTCGGACGTCGACCCAGGCGGTGGTCAGACCACGGGTAGGGCGTCGATAGCAGCAGCCAACACGGCAACGTCAGCCTCCCGGGCCCGGCGGCTGGACTCCAGGTGGGGCACGAAGTGCCAGTAGCCGTGGACCTGTTGTTCGTGGTTGGCCACGGTGACCGGGACCCCGGCGTCCTGCAGGACCTCGGCGTAGGCCAAGCCCTCGTCGAGCAGTGGGTCGTAGCCGGCCACGATTACGTGGGCCGGCGGCAGCCCGGAATGGTCGGCGGCCCGGATCGGGGCGGCGTACGGCTGGGCAACTAAGCGGTCGGCGCCGCCGTAGTGGTCGGCAAACCATCGCATCGTCTCCAGGTGAAGGAAGTACCCAGTGGCGTTCTCCTCCAGTGACGGCCACCGGCCCGACGTCAGGTCGAAATCGACCGCCGGGTAGACCAGGAACTGGAAGGCGATGGCCGGGCCGGAGCGGTCCCGAGCCATGAGCGACACCACCGCTGAGAGGTTGCCCCCGGCGCTGTCGCCGGCCACCACCAGCCGACCGGCGTCCACTCCAAGGTTGTCGGCGTGTTCGGACACGTGGCAAACCGCGGCGTAGGCGTCGTCGACGGCCGCCGGGAACGGGTGCTCGGGGGCTAGGCGGTAGTCGACGGCTACCACCACGGCGCCCGTACCGGCGGCCAACGCCCGGCACGGCTCGTCGTGGGTGTCTAGGTCGCCGATGGTCCACCCGCCACCATGCAGGAAGACGACGACCGGCGGGCGCTCGGCGTCGGCCAATGGCCTATAGATGCGCACGGGCAGGTCGTCACCGTCCGGTCCGGGGATGGTCCGGTCCTCCACGGCGGCCATCTCGGCGCCACCGGGAGGGCCGAGGGCCGAGTACGTGGCCCGCAGAGACTCCGGTGTGGTGTCGACTATGGGAGAGCGGGTGCTCTGGATGAGGTCCAGGATGGGGCGGAGGTCGTCGGCGACAGTCACCTCTGGTCAGCCTCCGGCGGCCAGACGGTCGGCCTCGTATTGGTACTGGGGGGTGTCCACCCGCTGGCGGCGGTCGTCCTCGCCACCACCACTACCCACCCCGGTTGATGAGGCGAACCGCTTCCAGGATCCGTCCCCGTCCCACGACACGCCCAGGTCCACGATGGTGCCCGGCACGTCCATGGCCTGGGCCGCGGCCAGGGCCCGCCGCAGCACGTCGCGCTGGAACTCCGGGTCGTGGGGACGCCCCACCGTGTTGCCCAACGGCACGTCGACGAAAGCTGCCCGGGGAGGGTTGGCCGCCGCCGTGATGCTGTACGCGGCGGTCAGGCAAAGGGTCGGCATGCCGGCGGCCTCCAGCGCCCGTGCGACCAGACCCACGGTCTGGTGGCACACCGGTCAGACGGGAACGAGCAAGGCCATGTCGGCCTGACCGGCGTCTCGCATGGCCAGCACTTCGTTCACGATGGCCGGGGCCAGTTCCTGTTCGGTCCGGCGCACCGAGTAGATCCCGCCCATGCATCCCAGGGCGGTGGGCGCTAGGCCCCCGATCACGCCCTCGTCGACCAATTCTCGGAGGCGGTCAACCGGGAAGACGATGTTGGGGTCCTCGCGGGCCGGCTCCAAGTCATACGCGAAGTGGGTGACCCGAATGTCGGTGGCCGGCTCAGCGCTGGGGATATGGCGGATCCCGGTGTCGTCCTTCCAGTGGTAGGCCACCTGTCCCTCGCGGTAGGCCCCGCCCGAGCCGATAAGGGCCACCGAGGTATCGGCCAGGGCGGGCATAGGAGCCCAAGCTGGGGGGTCGGGCCGCTCGGCCCACTGGTACGCCGGGTAGCCCAGGGCGTCGTACTGGGCCCGGGTAAGGGCGATGTAGTCCACGGGCGGCGTCGGGGTCACCGGGCCATCGTGCCACGGTCCTGCGGCTGGGGCGCGGTTCAGCCACACCATTGAGAATATAAGTATCGACACTGAGAGTAACTACTCGTACAATCAGATCGTGGGATCTACCCCCGTTTCGCCGACCGATGATCTGCTCACCGTGGACCGTCTATCTGCGGCCAGCGGAATCGGGATTGACACCATCCGCTACTACCAGCGTCTCGGCCTCCTCGAGGCACCGATCCGCCGGGGACGACGAGCCGTGTACCGAGACGCCCATCTCGACCGCTTGGCAGAGATCCGGCGACTCGCCGAAGAGGGCTTCTCGCTCGCCCAGATCGCCAACCTCGACGCGTCGGCCCGGTCCGACGCCCTGGACCGCCTTGCCGACGCCACCCACTCCCCCAGCCTGACCCGAGAGGAGGTCGCCAACCGGGCCGGTGTGCCCGAGAGCCTGGTGTCGCTCCTGTGTGACAACGGAATCCTGGAGCCGGTCGAAGGTGAAGGCGGACCCTTCTTCGACGAGGGGGCAGTAACTATGGTCCGAGCTGGGGTGGCCGTCAGCGCCGCCGGGGTACCCCTCGACGAGTTGGTCTCCCTGGCCGCCGACCACAGCGCCAACGTCGACCAGGTGGTTGACCGGGCCATCGCCCTGTTCGAGAACCACGTGAAGTCCGGAACCGACGGCTCCGACGAGGCCCTGGTTGAGGTGGTCCGGTCTCTCCTGCCCGCCGTAACCCGGCTGGTGGCCCAGCACTTCCATCGCTCTCTCGTGAACCGGGCCCTGGACCGGGTGGCCGATGCCGAGCGGCACACCCTGGCCGACGCCCTGATGGCCGCCGACGCCGCCCGGCTCGAGGTGACCTGCCGATGGCCCTAACCGACCCCGGCCTCCGCCCAGGTCGCCCGGCAACGACTACCGAGGTCCGGTCCGGTCCAGCTACCGACCCCCTGGCCTGGCTAACGACCGCGCCGGCCGGTGAGGAGCGATGGTTCTGGGAGGTCCCCGAGGATGACATGTCTTGGGTGGGCCTTGGGGCGACCGACGTGGTGTCGCTAGACGGCCCGTCCCGGTTTGATGACGCGGCGCGCCGGGCCGCTGAACTCCTGAATGACCTGGATGTCGAGGCACCAGCCGACGCCCCCCTCCCCCGGCTGGCCGCCGGGTTCGCCTTCGACGACACGGCCCCGCCCGGGCCGTGGGCCCCTTTCGGCGACGGACGGCTCGTCCTCCCCGCTGTCCAGGTACTGCGTCGGGATGGCCGAACCTGGGTGACTCGTATTGACGGCGCTGATCGGCCTACACCGTTGGTGACTGCACCCCGCCCCGAGATCCCAGCCGACGTCGACCCTGCCACCTGGGCCGACGAAGATGCACTGCATCATTACCGCAACCTTGTCCGCCTAGCCCTAGACGCCATCGGGCGCGGTGAACTGCGTAAGGCCGTGCCCTGCCGGTCCCTGCGTGTCGACCTTCGACCCGACGTGGCCCGCCTCCTGTCCACCCTGCGGACCACCTACCCGGCGTGCGCCACCCTCGGCATCACCGTCGGCAACGCGTCTTTCGTGGCCGCCACCCCTGAACGCCTAGCCGCCGTCCATGCCGGACGGCTCAAAACGGCGGCCCTAGCCGGCTCTGCCCCCCGAGACCCTGACCCGGCCATCGACGCCGCTCTAGGCCAGGGCCTGCTCACCAGTCCCAAGGAACGCTACGAGCACACGGTGGTCGTAGAAGCAGTCGATCGGGCGCTGGCCGACCTAGGGGTCACCGACCGCCATCCGAGGGAACCGGGCCTCCTGAGGCTCCACGGGATCCAACACCTCCACACCCCTATCGACGCCGACCTCCCGACAGCAGTGGGATTGCTGGACCTCGTTGGCGCCCTCCACCCGACCCCGGCTGTGGCCGGACACCCGGGTGGACGATCGGCCGAGCTTCGCTCCGTTCACGAGGGCATGGACCGGGGGTGGTTCGCCAGCCCGGTGGGCTGGCTGGACGGATCAGGCGACGGCGAGTTCCGGGTTGCTCTGCGCTCTGCCCTGCTCACCGCGACCGATACCACCCTGTACGCCGGCGCCGGCGTGGTGGCCGGGTCCGACCCGGCCCGCGAGCTCTTGGAAACTGACGTGAAACTGCGGGCTCTGCTCGGACCTGTAGTGGCCACCTCGGAGGGCCTCCGGTGAATGCCGGTCCCCACCTCGGAGGGTCCTCGATGGGTGCCTCCCCCCTGCCTGTTGCCGACCCGAACGACACCCAGGCCTGGTGCCGAGCGTTCTTCGCCCAGTTGGTGGCCTGCGGCGTAGCCCACGTGGCCGCCTCCCCGGGATCCCGGTCCACCCCGATGACGGTGGCCGCCGACCGCACCGATGGCCTCGAGGTGTCGATGCACCTGGACGAACGGTCCGGGGGATTCTTCGCCTTGGGACTGGCCCGGGTCACCGGGCGGCCGGTGGCCGTGCTGTGCACCTCGGGGACAGCGGCTGCCAACTACCTACCCGCCGTGGTCGAGGCTTTCCACTCGGGCGTTCCGCTCCTCGTCCTGACCAGCGACCGGCCCCCGGAACTTCAGGGCCGGGGCGCCCCGCAAACCATCGATCAGCAGGGCCTATACGGCAGTCACGCTCGGTGGGCCACCACGTCGGCAGTTGCCGGGACCCAACCGGCCGGTGAGGCGGCCTCGCTGGCCCATCAGGCTGTCGTGCGGGCCACTCGGCCGATCCCCGGCCCGGTCCACGTCAACGTCCCGCTCCGTGAGCCGCTGGAACCCGCGGCCGACGACCCGCCACCTGTCGGTCTGCTCCCACTGCCCCCCGAGGCGGCGTCCTCCGACCCTGGCCCACTCCCCGGCCTCCTGGGGGCCGAACGGGGGCTGATGGTGGCCGGAGCCCTGGACCTTGACACCACCGGAGTCGGCGCTTTGGCTGAGATGGCCCGCCGGACCGGGTGGCCGATTCTGGCCGACCCAGCCTCCGGCCTCCGGCGGGGCCCCCACACCGCCGAGGCCCCGATCCTGGCCACTGGCGACCATTTGCTGCGTTCCTCGTGGTCCGACCGGCACCGCCCCGACGTGGTGGTCCAGTTGGGCGCCATGCCGACCAGCAAGGGCTACCGGCTGTGGCTGGACCGAGTGGGCGCCGACCGGGTGGTGGCTGTCGACCACCTCGATCGGTTCCCCGACACCGCTCTCCGGGTTACTGATCGGGTTGCCGTCGAACCGGGGCGACTGGCCGCCCTGCTGACCACCCACCTGTCATCTGCTGACCGGTCCGGTCCGTGGACGGCGGCGTGGGCTGATGCCGACACGCGGGCTGCAGCAGTAGTGGCCGATCTGGTGGACAGGGCTCCGTTCGACGAACCTGCCGTGGCGGTTGCCCTGGACCGGACCTTGCCCGCCGGGGCGAATCTGGTGGTCGCCAACTCGATGCCCCTGCGGGATCTGGACGCCTTCATGCCCGTCGGTGACCGGCCGCTACGGATCCTGGCCAACCGGGGGGCCAGCGGGATCGACGGCCAGGTGTCGACCGCCCTCGGCGTGGCTGCCGGATCCTCGGCGCCCACCGTTCTGTTCACTGGAGACCTGGCCCTCCTCCATGACGTCGGAGGGCTAACGGCCGCCGGACGCCTCGGCCTGGACCTAACCGTGGTGCTGGTCGACAACGACGGCGGCGGAATCTTCCGGTTCCTTCCCATCGCTGACGAATCTCACATTGACCACCACCGCCTGTTCCACACCCCGCACGGCCTGGACCTCGGGCACGCAGCAGCCCTGGCAGGCGGCAACCTCCACCGTCCCACCGATCGTGTCAGCCTCGACCAGGTCCTTTCGGCAACCGTCGGGAGCAGGGGCCTGCACCTGGTGCACATCGTCGTCGACGCTTCAACCAACGTGGGCCTCCACCGGACAGCAGCCACCGCCGTGGACCAGGCCCTCGCCGACCACGGGACCTGACGTGGCCACCGACGGTTCCTCCGGTCTTCACGTCGAGATGGACGGTGACGGCCCTCCTCTGCTGTTGCTTCACGGCTTCACCGGGGGGGCGGCGACCATCTGGCCGCTGGGCCGCCGCCTGACCGACCTCCGCCAGGTGGCCGCCGTGGACCTCCCGGGCCACGGCCGGACCGGTGTTCCCGACGACCTGCAGCTTTTCGGGTTCGAGCACACAGTGGACGCCTTGGCATCACTGCTCGATAGCCACCGGCTCCGGCCGGCCGACGTGGTCGGCTACTCCATGGGTGGACGGCTGGCCGTGGGGCTGGCCGTCCGTCACCCAGGGCACGTGGCCTCTCTGACCCTGATCGGATCTTCGGCAGGCCTGTCGGATGCTGCCGAACGGTCGGCCCGGGCCCGGTCTGACGACGAGCTGGCCGACGACCTCCTGGAACGAGGCCTTGAGTGGTTCGTGGACCACTGGATGTCCAGTCCGATCTTCGCCTCCCAGAAACGCCTCGGTCCTGACGCGTTGGCCGCCAGTCGGGCCCAGCGCCTAGACAACCACCCCGACGGCCTAGCCGGCAGCCTCCGCGGCGCCGGAGCCGGGCGACAACCGTCCTACTGGCATGACCTGGCTGGCCTCCGGGTGCCCGTTCTGCTGGTCGTCGGCGAGGAAGACCCGCGCTACCGGGCCGTGGCCATGCGGATGGCCGCCGGGCTGACCCGTTCAGCCATCGCCGTGATCCCTGGGGCGGGCCACGCCACCCACCTCGAAAACCCGGATAGGACGACTGACGCCATCCGGGAGTTCCTGTCCCAACTGGACGAGGAGCGGGAAGGCCGCTGATGAAGATCTGTACGGTCCGGATCGAACGCCGGCTGCTCCGCTACCGCTCCCCGATCCCCACCGCCCACGGCCCGGTCGGCGACCGCTGGACGGTACTCCTGTCCCTCGAGGACGAAGACGGTCACACCGGCCTCGGGGAGGCAGCCCCGCTGGCCGGGTTTACCCCGGACACGGTGGACGACGCCGAGGCCGCCCTCCACCGCTGGGCTTCGGACGACAGCAACGGAGGCCGCCCCGATGGGTCGCCCACCGCCCGGGCTGCCGTGGACTCGGCGCTCCTGGACCTCGCGGCACGGGTCGCCGGGACGTCGGTCCACCGTCTGCTGGCTCCCGATAGTCCCGACCGCGTCGCCGTGGCCGCTCTGGCCACGGGAGCCACCCCAGACGACCTGGCCGCCTCGGCCGCCGAGGCGGCAGCCTCAGGCCATGTCACGATCAAGGTCAAGGTAGGCGTGGGTGGGATCGATGCTGACCTCGACCGGGTGGCCGCCGTCCGGGAACGTGTCGGAACTGACGTCCGGATCCGCCTGGACGCCAACGGCGCCTGGTCAGCCTCCGAAGCCCAAAGGGGTCTGGAACGCCTGGCCGTCTACGACCCAGAGTTCGTGGAGGAGCCGGTGGCCGGCCTGGAGGCCCTAGCCGCGCTCCGTCTCACTTCCCCTGTCCCCATCGCCGTGGACGAGTCGGCAGGTAGTCCCGAGGAAGTGGCCCGAGCTGTGTCCATGGGCGCCGCCGACGTGGTCGTCCTCAAACCGTCGGCCCTCGGCGGCCCGTCGGCATCTGCCGAGGTAGCCGCCCGGGTCCGCGACGCCGGCCTGGACGTGGTGGTCACTTCCCTACTGGAGGGGTCGGTCGGCATCCGGGCCGCCGCCCACTTGGCGTCGGCCATCGGGGCGCTCGACCCGCTACCCGGCCTGGCCACCGCCGGCCTCCTGGCCGAAGACATCGCGGCGCCGTGTCGCCCAATCGGCGGAATGCTGTACCTCGGGATGGACGGGGTCGGACCCGCTACCGACTAGCCCAGGGCGTCCCGGATCGAACCGCCCAGGGGATCACCGACCGCCTCCCCACCGAGGGCGGCCTCCGATTCGCGGGCCGCCGCGGCGTAGATCCCTTTCGACATGAGGGATCGTTCGGCGGCCCGTCGACGCCAGTAGACGTCGGCTCGGGCCCGGTGGGCTCCCTCGTGGGTCGGTTCGGCAGCCACCGCCATCTCCACCAGGTGACAGGCCAACCTCAGGTCTCCCGACTCGGCGAGGGCTACCGCACGCTCGGCCAGCACCTCTACCGACCCGGCCAGCGATGCCAGCTCGGTGGCCAGGGACGCCTCGCGGGCCGGCTTCAGGTTCGCTGCGTTGCCGTCCCACCAGCCTCCGAACTGGCGGTACACGTTGCGGACCACGAACTCGGGTTCGTCGTACTGGGGAGCCAGCCACGGCCGGTCTTTCAGGTGGTCGGGGACCCGGACTTCGTGGATGATCTCGTCGATGGTGGCACCCTCGTTCATCAGCTCGAGGGTGCGGCCGGCCAGGTGTTCGAGCGCCTCGGCGATATCGCCCAGAACCTGCTCCACCCGGTTCCGACCCACGATGGGTAGGCCGTGGGCCGGATAAACCCGCTCGGCGCCGGCAGCCAGCATGTCGCGCATGGCGGCCGCCCACTCGATCGGATAGCGCTGCACCTTCTGTGGGTTCCCGGCGTTGGGGAACACCCAGGAGGTGAAGTCTCCGCTGTAGACAGTCCGTCGTTCGGCTTCCCAACCCCAGGCGTGGTCGTCGGTCTCGCCCCGGGCATGCCGCAGCTCGATGGTCCGGTCCCCGATGGTAAATGACATCTGGTCCCGGAAGAGTTCGTCCGGTTCGACGACGTTGTCGGGCAGGAAGGCGGGGCCGTCGTCGCCGATCCCCAGGCCCTGCCGGTTGCGGATCCCTCCGAACTGGCGACGGTTGATAACCAGGTTCCATCCGTTGGTGGTCCGGTAACGCTCGAAGCGGTCTGGAACAGCTTCGTGGGCCAGGAACCACGGGCGGGCGTAACCCCGGGCCTCGGCGTCGGCTACGAAGGCGCCGCTGCCGCCGACGTGATCGAGGTGGCCGTGGGTGTAGACGAGGTGGGTGACCGGCTGGTCGCTCCACCGCCGTAGCTCGTCCACCACCTCCGCTCCGTGCCTGACCCCGCCGGCGTCGAAGCAGGCCAATCCCTCTTCGGTGCGCAGAGCCCAGCAGTGGGAGAACGACTCGACCACGGCTACGTCGTCGTCGACCACCGAGAGCTGGTGGGTGACCCGGTTGTGCGGGGCCTCGGCCTGACCGGAGTCGATGACCCGGTTGGCTACGTCTACCGGGTGCAGGGAACGTTCGCTCACGGCGTACCTCGTCTCGTCAGTGGGTCGTGGGGTGGGGTCACAGGAGGATTCCGAGGGTCCGGAGGTTCCGGTCAACCAGGTCGACGGCCTGTGCCGTGTCCTCGAACAGGACGAAGTGCCCTCCGTCCAGGACCTGTAGGTCTACCCCGACCGCCGCCGCCTGGTCGACGAACCACCCCGGGTCCAGATCGGTCCGGGCTCCGGCCATGACGGCCACCGGGCAGGTGACGCGTCGGAGTGCCTCGAAGGCCTCGAGAGGACCGTGGCTTCGGGTCCGGCCGAAGATGTTGGCCTCGGTTTCCGGGCGGCAGGCCAACTCAACCTTCCCGTCGTCGCGGTCGCGAAACCCCCAGCGCACGTACCCGGCCAGCGCCTCAGGGTCTAGTGCGTCCAGCGGGGGGCGAGAACCGTAGGAGGCAAGCACCTCCTCCCGGTCGTCCCACACGTCGCGGCGTCGGCGGGCGCCGACGGCCAGCGGATGGTCGTCGCCGGCGGCTCCGAAGGACTGGTGTTCAGCACTCCCCGCCCCAATGGCGATGGCCTCGCAAAGCAGCAGGGCGGCGATCCGGTCGGGGGCGGCGGCTGCCGCCTCGATTCCTACCGCTCCGCCGAACGACACCCCCAGCACCGAGAACCGGTCGAACTCCAGGTGGTCGGCTACGGCCAGGACGTCTCGGGCCGCCAGGTCGTTGCCGAGTTTGTCGACCGCTGTCAGGTCGTCGCTGGCTCCGTGCCCCCGCAGGTCTACGCCCACCACGCGACAGCGGTCGACGAGGCGACGGGCCAACGGGTCGTAGAGGCCGGCGCAGAAGCCGTTGGGGTGCAGGAGAATCAGCGGTGGTCCATCGCCGCCCCAGTCCAGGTAGGCCGTTGCGACGCCTTCACTGACCACCCGGCTGGCGACCGGCGATCCGGTCACCGCTGCCACGCCCTACGATTCTTGGGAGCGGGTCGGGTGACCATGGGCGGCAGTCTCGTCGCCCGCCTGACCTAGCGACGAGACGAGCAGCCGACGTCGATGACCGGGACGGACCTCCGCCGAAGCCCTGCCAGGGCCCTCGCCGTCCTGCTGATCGTTGTGCTGGCGGCCTGTGGTTCCGGTGAACCAACGCCAGCCGACGGGCCCGAGACCGTCCGTCGGTTGGTCCCCCGGGTGGTGGCCACCCACCCCCACGACCCCGAGTCATTCACCCAGGGGCTGGAGCTGGTAGACGGTCGGCTCTTCGAGACCACCGGCCTCTACGGCCGGTCTGGCATACGCGAGGTGGACCGGTCCACCGGACGGGTCCTGCGAAGCGCCCCGCTGGATCCCACCTGGTTTGGTGAGGGGTTTACCGCCCTCGGTGATGGGCGAGCCCTGCAGCTCACCTGGAAGGCCGGCCGGGCCGTCGTCTGGGACCTTGGGGACCTGACTGTGGTGGACACCCGGACCTACGGCGGGCAGGGCTGGGGGCTGTGCCGCCTCGACGGAGACACGCTGGTTCAATCCGACGGGTCTGCCACCCTCACCCTGCGGAACCCCGACAGCTTCCAGCGATTGTCGCAGTTGGAGGTGACCCTCGACGGTCGGCCGGTGGACCGGTTGAACGAGCTGGAGTGCGTGAACGGAACCGTGTGGGCCAACGTCTGGCGAACCGACCGGATCGTGGCCGTCGAGGTGGCCTCGGGACGGGTCACCGCAGTGGTTGACGCCTCGGACCTGGTGGCTAACCGGTCGGGCTTCGGTTCCGACGACGTGCTTAACGGCATCGCCCACGATCCGGAGGCCGGACGGTTTCTCCTTACCGGTAAGCGGTGGCCGGTACTGTTCGAAGTGGTGTTCGAGCCTGCCCCTATCGGTTGACCGCCCCGCCGGACCGAAACCCGGCGTCGGTCGGAAGCCTGATCAGGCGAACCGAGCCTCGACCTCGTCCTCGGTCCAGAACCCGGCCAGCGGGCGATCCGGAGACGTCTCGGCGTAGTGGCGGAGCCGGGACAGCGCCCCCTCGTCAAACAACTCCAGGGCGTCGAAGAAACCATGGCCGCCGCCGGCCCGTAGCGCCCGGTCGCCCTCGCTCCCAGTCCTGGGCAGTCGCGGGGTCAGCAGGAGCAGCCGGGGACGGCCTGCCGGATCGTCATGGTGACCGTTGGCCAACACATGGGCTCGCCCCAAGGTGCGCCACAGGATGTCGGCCCGCCGCATCCCGGGTCGGGCGTTGGTGAACGCCCCGGCTACGTCGATGTACCACTGGCGGCCCACCGCCCGGTCGGTAACCAAGAACGGAAACTTCAGGCCGAGGTCCCGCCGAACCACCCCAGTCCTGACGACCTCGAAACCTGCCTCCATCAGGAGCGCCTCGGCGATGTCGGCCACCTTCTTACCGGCCGCCGTGGCCCGATCCAGTACATGGTCGGTGGCCTGGGGCCCATCACCTGTCGGGGCGTCAACCACATCGAACAGGCCCCCCTGGGGGGCCGCCGTGCCAGCCAAGTCGCGACGTCGCCACGCCTCGGGCCGAACTTCTTCAAGGCGACGGCGCTCGTCGTCTAGGCGCTGCTTGGCCAAGGTCACGTACTCGGAGTCGAGGTCAAAGCCAACGCCTCGGCGTCCGGCCCGGAGCGCGGCCACCAGGGTGCTTCCGGAACCCAGGAACGGGTCCAGGACCAGGTCGTCCCGGTAGGTGTAAAGGTCGATCAGGCGGCGGGGCAGTTCTACCGGGAAGGGCGCCGGGTGGCCGACCCGGCTGGCCTGCTCAGCGTCGATGCGCCACACGTCCAGGGTGGCCTCCATGAACTCGTCAGTCGTGATGGTGCTCTCTGAGGGAAGGTGCTCTCGTTGGCGCTGGGCGGTTGGGCGGGCCCGGTCGAACCGGCCCTTGCTGGCGATGACGACCCGTTCGGTCATATCGCGTAGAACTGGGTTGGCGGCCCGTCGGAACGAACCCCAGGCCACCGAGCCGGTCGCCCCCTCAGCCTTCTGCCACACCACCTCACCGCGCAGCAGGAGACCCAGCTGGTCCTGAAGGATGTGGATGACGTCGGCCGAGAGGCTGCGGTAAGGCTTGCGTCCCAGGTTGGCCACGTTCACGGCGATGCGGCCCCCGGGCTCCAGCACCCGGACACACTCGGCGAACACGTCGGTGAGCATGGCCAGGTACTCGAGGTACGACGTGGGGACCCCGTCTCGTTCCATCTCGACCTCGTAGTCCTTGCCCACGAAGTACGGCGGCGAGGTCACCACGAGAGCCACCGAGCGGTCCGGCAGTTGGTGCATGTCGCGGGCGTCGCCGTTGAGGCAGCCGTCGCCTAGGTCGGGGGCCCGCACCACCGTGTCATCGTCGGACAGTTCAGGCGCGGTGAACCGGGCGTAGAACGCTGAGGCGTCGTGGTTCTCGCGCCGGCCCACACCAAATGCCGTGGTTGAGGTCGCGCCGCGCCGCTCGGTCATCGTGGTCACCCCCCAGTCCGCCCAGGCGCCAAGACGGCGCCGAGGAACACCCTCCATGGTAGGGGTCCCGCGCGCGCGGACCAATGGGGCCTACCGATCCCTGCAATCGCGGGCATCTGACCGGTCGGCCGCCGTAGCAGACGGCCCGGACGGTCACCGACGACCACGGACCCTTGGACGGGCCCTGCCGGCGCCTGCTGTCTCTCAGCGAGCCGCAGAAGCCTCCGGGAAGTCGGCCATAAGGTCGGCTAGTAGGCGGCGGGCTTGAGTGCCGGTGGTAGCCCAGTCGTAGATAGAGCCGCCCACTGCCCCCTCGTCCGACAGGGCAGCCACGAACGGCCCCAGGTCGTCGATGGTGGCCAACGGTTCACCCGGATCGACGAGAGCGGTACCGTCGGCTGACCCGATCCCCCCGATGCCGTGGACCACCGCTTCGGGCTGGCCAAGGTTGGCTCGTACCCGTCGGATGTTCTCCGCCGTGTAGAAGGCTGGATCGGCGTGCTCCTCGGTCCGGAACGACCAGTAGCCCATGGTCATCCAGACGTCGTACCGGTCGGCCAGCTCGTCCCATGGGAACCCGGGCCAGAAGGCCAGGTTGATCTGATCGGTGATGATCGGCGGCATCACGATGGCGGCTAGCGGGTCTCCACCGACGGTGCGGCGTAACCGGTCGGTGAGGTCCACCAGGCGGTCCGAGCGCTCGATGGCCCCCAGGTCGTCTCTGTTCCACTCGATATCCACGGCCAAGCCGGCGAACCGACGCCCCAGTACAGAAAATCGGTCGACTGCCAGCAGGCGGTCCAGGTCCTCATCGTCGTCCCGCCACTTGGGGAGGTACCAAGCCACGACATCCACGTCGGCCCGGTCAGCGGCCAGCAGGAACCCGGCCAGCAGCCAAGGGTCGGACACCAGGCTGGTGGCCCGGGAATCAGACCGTGAGGACTGGAGGTACAGGGTCCCCACCCCGTGGTCGGCCATGTCAGCCACGTCCACCGGCCGGACGGTGATGGCCCCCGGAACGTAGGCCGGGTCGAAGTCGTAGGCGTCGACCCAGGTCCCCAAACCCCGGTACGGGTCGATGGTCCTCACCGGCGCGGCATCTACCACCAGCCGGGCCTCCACCCGGGACGGGGTTCGGCCATCAACCCACGTAGTGGGTCCGTCGGTCCCCAAGGTGGCAAGGACTGCTCCGACAGCCAGCAGCACGCCGAATCCGGCCAGGGCCACGACTCGTCTGGGTAGACCCATGGTCACCGTTCCACGGTAGCCAGCCGGCGTCCGGGGTCCGGGGCGGGTCGGCGCCCCCAAGCCCGGTGCCACCACTAGCGTCCGCTGCGATGGACGAGCCAACCGGGGATTCCGAGGACCCGACCGGGGGCCCCTCCCCGACCGGCACGGGGGGCGAGGACGACGCGCCACCCGACGACGAAGTCACCGTCCCAGCTGGACCAGACGACGACCTCCGGCCCGATGCCGTGTCCCGTCGCCGCTTCGTGATCGGCCTGGGTTTCGGCGCCGCGACGTTGGCCTTCCTGCGCCGCTTGCCCGGCCAGCCCTCCACCAAGGCCGGCACGGCGGCCACCGTTCCGGCCGTCCCCCGGTCCACCACCGTCCCTACAACCACCACCCCCGAAATTCTCCCGTCCCTCGACGACGCCCCACCGACTACCGCCGACCAAGTCCACGATGTAGTGGTGTCCGGTGGTCGGATCATTGACCCCGAGTCAGGTTTCGACGCCGTCGGCCACCTGGGAATCGACGGCGACACCGTCACCCGGATCAGCCTCGATCCCCTGGCTGGTAGGACCACGCTGGACGCCCGCGGCCTCGTCGTAGCCCCGGGCTTCATCGACATCCTGTCCTACCCGCCCACCGGCTACGGCGAGTGGCACAAGGTGGCCGACGGGGTTACCACCAACCTGTGCATGCACGGCATCGACAACCCCATGGACAGGTTCCTTGTCCAAACCGCCGAGCATCGGCCCCCGGTCAACTACGGCGGAGCGACCGACCAGTCGACCCACCGCATAAACCTCGGGATCGGCATCGACTACGCCAGCGACACGCAGATCACCGAGCTGGTCCGCCTGGCCGACGTGGACCTGCGGGCCGGAGCCCTGGGTATCCATGAACAACCCGAGTACAACATCGGGGTCACCCTGGACGAGATGCTCCGCCACGGCGACCTGGCCGCCCGATACGGCGTGCCACTGTGCCTGCACCTGCGGTACTCCGAGGACCTGGAGCCCGGCACACAGGAACAGGCGGTAGCCGAGGCGGTCTCCGTGGCCCGCCGCACCGGCTGCGCGGTCCACGTGGAGCACATCAACTCCACCGGAGGAACCGGGAGGATGGCCGAGGCCATCGCTCAGATGGAGGCTGGTCGAGCCGAGGGCCTGGCCCTCACCGCCTGTACCTACCCCTACACCTACTGGGCCACCTACGCCAGGAGCACTCGGTTCAACGACTTCCAGGAGAAGTACGACATCTCGTACGAGGATCTGCAGGTGGCTGGCGAGACCAACCGGCTAGACGAGGCCGGTTGGCGTCGGGCTCACGACGACAACAAGCTCACCGCCGCCTTCGCCATGTCCGACGACGACATCGACACGGCGCTGGCCACCCCGTGGGTGATGGTCGGCTCGGACGCCATCCTCCACAGCCACCACAACAACCACCCCCGTGCGGCAGGCTGCTTTAGCAGGGTGCTGGGCACCTACGTACGCGACCGCGGTGTCCTGGGACTGGCCGAGGCTCTGGCCAAGATGACCATCCTCCCGGCCCAGCTGCTGGAGTCCCACAGCCCGGCCATGGCCCGCCGGGGCCGGCTACAGGCTGGGGCGGTGGCCGACGTGACTGTGTTCGACCCGAGCACCATCACGGACCGGGCCACCATCGCCAAGACATGGCTGGAGTCGACCGGCATCCACCACGTCTTGGTCGGCGGCCAGGTGGTGCGTTCAAGCGGCGTGACCGACCGGTCAGTCCGGCCCGGCATCCCCATCCTCGGTGATGTGGCGTGAGTAAGCCCCTGCACCCCCTCTTCCGGTCGGAACGGCGTGCCGCGTGGGTCCTGCAGTTCCTCGTAGTAGTCAGCGTGCTGGTCGTCCTGGTCGTCGACGTCATCGGCGACAGCCCGCCAAACCAGGAAGCGGTAACGCCCGAAGCAGCACGAACAGACGGCCCAACGGCTCCGGAGGACGCGACACCTGACGCTGAGGCGCCCACCACAGTTTCGACCCAACCAGCCCCCACCACGACCGAACCCGTCCGGACGTTCACGTTGGTCGCGACGGGCGACATCATCAGCCACGGGGCGGTAGCCGAACGGGCCGACGCCAACGTGGACGACGGTTGGGACTTCTCGGAGATGTTCCGGCGGGTCCGGCCCATCCTGGCCGGTGCCGACCTAGCCCTGTGTCACCTGGAGAGCCCGCTCTCGATGGGCGACGACGACCTGAGCTTCCGGGGGACCTTCCGAGTCCCATCTTCGCTGGCCGACGCCATCGCAGGAGCCGGGTACGACGGCTGCTCCCTGGCCTCCAACCACGCCCTGGACTCCGGCCCGTCCACCGTGGAGTCCACCCTGCACCACCTTCGACGGGTCGGGCTGGCTACCGCCGGAATGGCCGACCATGCCGAGGCCGCCGGCCCGGCCTGGTTCAATCCCGGCGGAATCCGGGTGGCCCACCTCTCGGTAACCGATCTGCTGAACGGGCGGGACCTGCCCACTGACCCCCCGTGGCTGGTCGGCCACCTCGACGTTGACCTAGTGGCGGCTAACGCGGCCGCCGCTGTGGACGCCGGTGCCGAGTTCGTGGTGGTCAGCGTGCACTGGGGTGAGGAGTACCGGACCGACCCGACGGCCCGCCAACTCGAGGTAGCTGACCGCCTCCTGAGGGCATCCGACGTAGACCTGGTGCTGGGCCACCACGCCCACGTGGTTCAGCCAGTGATCCTCCAGGACGGCAAGGCTGCGGCACTGGGGCTAGGGAACTTCTTGACCAACCAGCCAGGTGACGACAACAACCCGTGCCGGTCCTGTCCCCCGCATACCCAAGACGGCATAATCGCCTGGTTCGCGGTCGCCGACGTCGCGGGCGGGCCGCAGGTCGTCGACGCCGGCTACGTGCCCACCTGGGTGGACCGGACTAACGCCTATGAGATCGTGCCCATCGGCATCGACAACCCTGACTACGTGGACCCGGCGGTGTTGGCCACCTCAGCAGCCCGGACGGCAGCCGTCGTCGAACCCGACCTGCGCCGCCTGCAGTTCACGGCAGACTGACCGGGCCTAACGCCGGGTCAGGGGACGGACCGCCCTCAACCCGCCCGGAGGGCACTCCGGTAGGCTGACACGGTCCAGCGACGACCCCGGTGTCCGCTGCGGCCGGCCCGGGCTCGACCAAGGGAGACCTCCCCATGACCACGTCCACCCGTGTCCACAACTTCTGCGCGGGCCCCTGCACCCTTCCGGTGTCAGCCCTCGAGGAGGTCCGGGACGAACTTCTCGACTTTGACGGCACCGGCATGTCGATCATCGAGGCCAGCCACCGGACCCCCGCCTACGACACCGTGCACATGCAGGCCTTGGCTGATTTCCGGTCACTGGCCTCCGTGCCCGAGGACTTCGCCATCCTGTTCCTGCAGGGCGGGGCGTCGCTCCAGTTCGCCCAGGTCCCGCTCAACCTGCTGGCCGACGGCGACACCGCCGGTTACGTCAATACCGGGACGTGGGCTAGTAAGGCCCTCGGCGACGCCGAGTTGGTGGCTCCGGTGTACGAAGCCTGGTCGGGTGCCGACGGGGGCTTCTCGCGTACGCCGGCAACCGACGAGATCGAGGTGCGGGACGACGCCCGCTTCTTGCACGTGACCAGCAACGAAACCATCGGCGGGATTCGTTTTCCCAAGCTCCCGTCGGTTGGCGTGCCCCTAGTGTCCGACATGAGCTCCGATTTCCTGAGTCGGGCTATTGACTGGGACGCCCCCGACCTGGTGTACGGCGGCGCCCAG
>ENA-UPTF01000652-UPTF01000652.1-marine-metagenome-genome-assembly--contig:-NODE-652-length-23602-cov-3.750563_pt1 | contig 23602 bp, 22 predicted proteins | sample MGYA00238166_ERZ767019 | MGnify/ENA primary metagenome ERZ767019 (study PRJEB28930, sample SAMN06266391) | marine metagenome | isolation source: Sea water from 250 m depth | place: Atlantic Ocean | study... | reverse complement strand
TAGACCTCGCGGTCGTCACGAAGATCATCCGGGTTCTGAAAAACGAGTGCCATTCCGACGTGCATTGGACAATCTCCAGTTCCGACTAGAGATCAGTATTGTCGCGCCTGGTCAGCCGACGCCATAGCAAGACCAAGACTGCAGGACTTCAACCTTCTGACTTTGGCGTGATCTTCCGCGTTTATTTGACGCTAGCGTCGACCTTTGTGGCGATAAGTGTGCGCAGCGAAGCCGAGCGTTGGTACCGCAAGAACTGGGATCCTGACCGACCTGTTGGGGATTGGTTTGAGCTTCTTGCGAACTCGGGTTGGGGCTATCCCGGCTGGCCTACCGATTGGTTCGGGCGAGGCTTGGATCGAGTAGACGTTCGAACGGTGCGGGAAGAGCGGAGAAAAATCGGCGCGTTGCCGCCTCCATCAGGGATTGGACCGTCGTTGCTCGCTCCAATGTTGTTTCGGCACGGTACAGACAGCCAGATGCGAAAATTCTTGCCCGCCATGGCGTGGAAAGGTGAAACGTTTTGCCAAATGCTGAGTGAGCCAGAAGCCGGTTCAGACCTAGCTGGGGTAACTACGAAGGCGATTCTTGATGGTGACGAGTGGGTGGTGAACGGCTCGAAGATCTGGACCTCAAGGGCCGATGAAGTGGATTACGGAATGCTTCTTGCGCGCACCGATTCGGAAGCGGCGAAACACCAAGGGCTGACGTTTTTTCTTATCCACCGAGATCAGCCGGGGGTCGACGTTCGACCCCTGCGAACTATGACTGGTGGTGCCAGCTTCAACCAGGTGTTCTTCGACCATGCACGGATACCTGTTGACGATGTCATCGGAGTTCCGGAAGACGGCTGGACGATTACTCGAACTTTTCTTGCGTTGGAGAAGAACTCATATAATCCCGATGCCCACGAAGGTGGACCGTTCGGCAAGGTTGACCTAACCCAGACCTGTGCCCAACTCCAGGAACGAGAACAAAGGCGTCGTTCAGCCGCCGCTCAAGGCCGAGGAGCAAATCGATTGATCGCGGATTTAGTTGCCGAACACGGCCACGGAGATCCTGCGTTAATCCGTTCTCAGCGTGCCCACCTACATACATGGCGGCAAGCGATGAAATATACGAATCAGCGTGTCCGTGCCTCGCGGCGTCAAGGCAATCCATTGCCTGGTTTCGAAGGTCCGATGTCTAAGCTCACTGTTTCAAGAATTACGCGCGCTCAACGGGACCTGGGGTTGGCAACCCAGGGAGCCCACGGGATGCTTGCTGAGGAAGATGCAGCGTCGGCTCAATTTCACCACTTTTTTTTGAGTTCGCCAGCAATCTCGATCGCCGGAGGGACCGACGAGATCCAACGTAATCACCTTGCCGAACGGATTCTGCAACTGCCAAGAGAACCTTCGGCGGACGAGAACCCTGTCTCCACCGAAGATAAAGGAACTTAAATTCCGACGCTGCCCGCTCGAGGGTGCGGTTCCGCAATAGCCTCTTCGATCCAGGTGAGGTGGCTGCAATGGGGTAGAAATAGGGTGAATTGACCGGTCGAACCTAGAGAAACCCGTTCGCTTCTGTAAGACTTGCAGATGCAAGGCCCGAACAATCAATGCACTATGACTAACGATCCGTACATACTCATCACAGCTGACACGCACGCAGGCGCAAGTCACTCTCAATACCGCGAATACCTCGACGCGAGATATCGCGAAGAGTTCGACCAGTGGAGAGGGGGATATGTCAACCCCTCTGAAGAACACTACGGCTCCAAGAAGCTCAGAAACTGGGATTTAGATATTCGGACCACAGACCAAAACTCTCAGGGAGTGGTTGGGGAAGTTGTGTTCCCCAACACCGTTCCGCCGTTCTATAACAAGAGCGTGGTCACCGCCCATCCGCCGACCGCTGAAGAGTATGAGCGCTATTTGGCGGGCATTCGGGCTCACAATCGGTGGCTGGTCGATTTTTGTGCCGAAGACCCTGATCGGCGGGCAGGCGTAGGTTTGATCTTGCCGAACGACCTTGACGAAGCTGTAAAAGACATCGAATTTATTGCTGAATCCGGCCTTCGGGGCGGTGTTCTGCTTCCGATTATTCCACCCGATTGTAAATGGGTTAAGCCGATCTATGACCCTGCCTGGGATCGAGTTTTTGCGGCGATTCAAGATCACGATCTAGTGATGAACCAACATTCAGGGCAAGGCTCACCCAACTATCAGGAAAGCATGGTTGGGGAGGCTATTTGGATCACTGAAGTCATCTTTTATTCGCAGTCGGGGTTTCGGCATCTGCTCATGAGTGGGGTGTTTGAGCGGTTTCCGCGGCTTCGATACATCATGACCGAATCAGGGTGCGCTTGGGTTGGTCCGCTTCTGCAGCAACTCGATCGCATCCACATGGGAATGGCACGTGGCGCAATCGGAGAGATGAAATATGAGGATGGCTGGGCTCTCAACGATCCGCCCAGCGTTTCCGCCGCTCGTAGCTGTTGGTACGGAGCGAGCTTCCCCGGGAAATCAGAGCTTGAGGGCATCAACCAAATTGGTGAAGACCGAGTGTTATGGGGAAATGACTATCCGCATTATGAGGGGACCTTCCCATACAACTTGGAATCGCTTCGACTTACGTTCTCCGACATTCCGGAATCAACTCGGCGGTTACTTTTAGGTGAGAACGCAGCCAAGTTGTACGGATTTGACTTAACGAAGCTGCGGCCGCTCGCGAATATGCACGGTCCAACCCCCGAAGACGTGAATGCACCGTTAACTCGTGACGAAATCCCGCGTGATTCTTCTTGCGGGATCTTTCACGCCGCGCTTGCTCAAACTGCTGGCTAGGAGCACATAGATGGCAACGCCTTCAGACATTGGGATCGTTGACACAATGATTGGTTTCCCTGCGACGGACTTCTCTCAATATGACTTCATCCGCAAACAACTAAAAGATGGCTCAACTGATTTCGAGTTTCCGGTTGAGTACATGTTCAAGAACGTTCCTAAAGAACTCTATGGAAGCGATGATCCGATTTCGGTGACGTTGCATGAGATGGATCGCTTCGGCGTTGAGGTCGGTCTCATCGGAGTGGGTGATGAGGTCAGTCGTCAAGCTGTGCAGGACCATCCTGATCGATTCGTGGGCTCCGGCTGGGTGGACCCGAATCGAGGCATGGACGGAATCCGATCCATGGTTCGCCAGTACGAGGAGTTCGGAGTCCGAGCGTTCACCGCCTTCAATTCCGGTTACAACCCTCAGGTCGGTATCGATGAGGCTCTGATGTATCCGATCTATGCCAAGTGTGTAGAGCTCGACGTACCTATTTTCTCATGTGTTGGAGTTCCGGGACCGCGTTTTCCGATGTGGCCACAGCATGTTGAGCGTCTTGACCAAGTCATGTACGACTTTCCCGAACTGGTTTTTGTAACTCGACATGGTTGTGAGCCATGGGAAGACTTAGCAGTCAAACTGATGTTGAAGTGGCCGAATCTTTACTACTCAACCTCAGCGTTTGCGCCAAAGCACTATCCCAAAGCCGTGATTGATTATGCGAACTCGCGCGGCGCTGACAAGATCATTTACGCCGGGTATTTCCCTATGGGTCTTTCACTTGAACGAATAATGACTGACATGCAGAATGTGCCGCTGCGTGACGAGGTTTGGCCAAAATTTCTTCGAGAAAACGCCGCGAAACTTCTACGGATCGGCACGTCTTCATAGCACGGAAGACGTGCCTTGGTCACCCCGGCCAGGGACTCATAGACCGAGGCATCCGTCGAAATCTAACTAAGCGCTCGCCTCAAGAACTACGCGCTCAATGTCGAGTGTTGAATCCTGAACTTCGAGGGTTCGGTTCACTTTCACCTGGCAGAATCCGGCTTGCATAAGCATCGCTTCGACCTCCTCAATGGAGTAAACGCAAATCACAATCGAATGAGTGTCGCTTGCTGTCTGTAGGCCGTCATCAAATCGGCGAACAGAAATTTGGCGGACAACCTTTCGCTCATCCGCATCAACCTCTCGCAGTCGGGTCCGCAACTCCAACTCGTCTCCAGCGCTTGTTGCGCGACGATCGCCCGATTCAGGCCACGGAGCAGGCAGTTGGGAGTTCTTGATGTTCGTTGAGATGAAATTTTGCTCATCGTTTTCTAAGTGGTGGTCCATCACAAGCCTTCCGTTTGGCCGCAAATGTGAGTGGATACGACGTAAACCTTCGAGATCGGTCGAACGGTTGCCTCCTAAACCGAAGACGCCGCAAAGGACAATCGTCCGATAGCGGCGCGGCAGGTCAAGTTCGTGCATCGCCTGTGTGTAGAGATTCACGGCGAGCCCCTCAGCTTCTGCCTGTTTGTTACACCAAGCAATCATGTCCGGGGAGACGTCGCTGCCGTCAACGTCGAGGCCTGAATGCAAGAACGGGAGAAGGAGGCGACCAGTGCCGCAGCCAGCGTCTAAGGCTGGTTGGCCGTAACGCCTGATTGTGTTCTGGAAGAATTCGATGTCGGAGCCGCCGTGGTTGAACTCCGCCCACCAGCGTGCAATTAGGCCGTAATGCCATGTTCGGATCTCGCCGTCCATGCCTCAATCGTACGGCCGGTTGAGCGGATGCGCCCCGCCCAACGGGTTAGTTGTGAGGGCGGTGCCACCGAAGGTATGCAAGCCGGGCCGAGTTTCACCCCGCCGGGTACCACAAGTTCGGTTAAGCGGTTCCTGTTGGAACAATTTTGCCCATTCTGCCAGTCTCGTAATCCTCTATCGCTTCGATGATTTCCGCATGTGAATTCATAACGAAGGGACCGTGGCGAGCTACCGGTTCGGCCAGCGGTCTGCCAGCCATCAGGAGTATCTCTGTATCTGAATGTGAGCTAGCTGAGGAGATGTGGACTGTGCCAAGAGACGGTTCGAATACTGCCATTTGGTGCTCGCGTACAGATTTTGGATTTGCCCCGAACAATCCGTGCCCAAGAAAAACGTAGAGCCCTATCTGATAGTCAGCAGGAAGATCAAACTCAAGCGAGGCAGTTGGTTCAAGCGTGATGTGGGCGTAGCAAACCGGGGTATGGGTGTTCGCTGGACCGTTAACTCCAAAGATTTGGCCCGCAATGACCACTGCCCTCCATTTGTCGCCGTCGACGACGGGTATTTGATCCGCAGTGATCGCTTGGTATCGAGGCGTAGCTCGCTTCAAGGCTGCGGGAAGATTGACCCAAAGCTGGAATCCATGAACGCGCCCGCCATCGGTCCGAATTCGTTGTGAAGGCATTTCACTGTGGATAATGCCGTCACCAGCGGTCATCCATTGCACGTCACCTTTTTGGATAACACCTCGGTTGCCGAGCGAGTCCATGTGTTCGGTCTCTCCTTCGAGCACATATGACACTGTTTCGAAACCGCGGTGGGGGTGGTCTGGCGCACCCTTTGCTTCCCCCGGGCGGTAATCGGTGGGTTCCTTCTCATCGAGCATGAGGAAGGGATCCAGCATCTCCAAGGAGGTGGAAGGAAAAGGTCGGTAGACCGCGAACCCCGCCCCTTCGAGTTGACGGTGGGCGGTCACTACTTGAGACACAGCGCGCTGAGTCATGGCCGAAACTTTAGGTGTGTGATAGAGGCGAGACTGCCAAAGGTCTTGACCTAATCAGGTGGGTTGAGTGTGCCGTCAAAATTGTCGGTGTGACTTCCATCACACATCGGCTTGGTGTTGGACATACCGCACCTGCAAAGAGCAACCATGCTGTCACTCTCTTTCACCACATTGCCCGCTTGGTCCTTTAGAACACATGGCCCCTGCACAAGCAACGGCCCGTCATCGCGAATATTTACGGTTACGTCAGTCATCTTCCCCTCCAAGATTTCACGTATCTCCTGTTTAGCTCCCCGAATGGTATGCGCCATTCATTTACGCTTCGATTCCTACTCAACAGGCCGGTGCCTAAAGACGCAACTAATGCGCGTGTGTCGAAGGAGAGGGACTACTTTGCGACGCCGAGGCGTGAGCCAGCTACGTTTGCCTGGTGGCGAAACCTGCAGAGGATCCGGTAGATCGCTTTCCGGCCATGCGGTCGTCGGAGTTCCGTTGGCTTTTCGCCAACGGGTTTTTCACTACCGGTTCACGGTGGGCTCAGATATTGGCGCGAGGGTGGTTGGTACATGATTTGAGTGGTGGGTCCACGGCGGCCGTTGGTTGGGTTACCTTCGCAAGTTTCATACCTTTTGTGTTTGTCGGCCCGGTAGCAGGTGCTATGGCTGATCGCTTTCAACGTCGTCGGGTCCTAATTAGCGGAGGCGTGTTCGGGGTTGTCGGCGCAGCGGCACTAGCGGTTTGCACCGCCCTCGATGTTGTTCAGGTGTGGCATGTAGGAGTACTTGCCTTCGCTACAGGGTCTGCGCAGGCGATCACGGTGCCGACTCGCCAAGCACTTGTCGCCACATCGGTCCCGCGGGTTCATCTGACAAATGCGGTAGCTCTTAGCGGTCTTTCGCAGCACGGTTCCCGTTTGGCTGGACCTCTATTTGGGGCAGCATTCTTGAGCACTCTTGGAGTGAGTGCAGTCTTTGGGGTGTCAGCCGTGTTGCTTGCACTTGGGGTGCTGTGCGCGTTCCGGGTAGGAGGCGAAACAACTCCAGTTCTAGCTCAAACTGACGGAGGAGCAGCCCCAAATGGGGGAGAGGCGGAGGGAGCGGTTCTCACCGCGATACGCGAATTGCGTGGAGATTTGAGTGCCGCTCTGCGTTACGTGGTTAGTGATCGCAGACTGTTAGTGGTGATCGGTCTGGTAGGCGCCCATTGCAGCCTCACAATGGCCTTTGACTCGATGTTGCCTGCCTTATCAGACAGAGTGGGCGGTTCGGAAGGCTTATACAGCGGTGTGCTTGTGGCTCTAGGGCTCGGAGCGCTGGTCGGCACTCTCGGAGTGTCTCAAATACGAAACGACGCTACGCGAGCCCTCACCTTCGTCGTTTCAGGTGTTGGCTCCGGTCTGTCGATCATGTTGCTAGGCATCGCGACGGGGCCCAATGTCGTGCTTCCCGCTGCGGTTCTGGCTGGTCTCACCCAGGCCAGCTACATGGCCTTGTCTGCGACTCTTGTGCAGGGCGTCGTAGCAGATCAGTTCCGGGCCAGAGTGATGTCGTTGTACATAATGATTGCGGCGGGTCACATGGCGATTCTGAATCTCGGCTTCGGACAGTTAGCTGAGATTCTTGAAGTGAGAGTGCTCCTGGTGGCTCCAGGCCTGTTGTGGATCGTGCTTTTCTTGGTCTTCATTGCCATATTGCCCGAAGCGAGAAGTGTGGCGGTGAGCGGTCAGTTCAGCCACAATGACCCGATTGAGGACTTAGAGGGATACTTGCTCGATGGAGGCTGAGTCAGGTTGAGTGCTTAGAACCGGTACTAAAGCATTTTCATCGGCAACGGTTTGCGAACAAATAGTTGTAAATACTGAGTCGAGTGCCGCTGAGTCGAGGAACTCAGCTTAGAATCGACGGCGGGCAGAAGGATCTCATGGACGCGACACCTGACACTTGGCGTTGGATCTGGTTGGTGATCGCTGCGGCGTTAATAACCGGCGAAATGTTTGTCGCGGGAACATTTATCCTGATTCCGTTCGGGCTGAGCGCGGCTGTGGCGATGGTCCTAGCCTTTCTCGGGGTTCCTCTCCTGATCAATTGGATTGTCTTCGTCGGTCTGGGTGGCGTTCTTTTCTCAATGTTCTGGAAAAGGAGTAGAGCGTCGTTGGCAGCGATGAAGTCGCCGCCAGGAGCGGGTCATGATCGTCTAATTGGAGTGCTGGGGCGAACGTTAGAGGACGTCTCTGCTGATCCAGCCGAGTCTGGCTTAGTCAAGATTGGCGGCGAGGAGTGGAGAGCGATATCCGATGCGGGCCCAATCAGTTCCGGTACAACCGTCGAGATAATGGAAATACGAGGTACGCGAGTTGTTGTGCGGGCTACCTCTGAAAAGGGATCCGAATAGTGTTTAGCTACTTTCTTTTAGCCGTCGTTGCGGTGGTCGTCGTTCTGTTTCTGCTAGCAGGCGTGAAGATTGTCCGCCCATATGAGCGCGGCATCGTGGAACGACTTGGGAAATATAAAGAGACGAAGGAATCAGGGCTTCAAATCATTCTTCCCTTCATCGACACAATTAAACGGGTCGATATGCGTGAGCAAGTCGTGGATGTGCCACCTCAAGAGGTCATTACCGCTGACAACGTCGTCGTGTCCGTAGATGCCGTAGTGTTTTACGAGCCCACCGACCCGCAGCGCCTCGTGTACAACATCGCGAACTTCGTCTTGGCGATCACCAAATTGGCGCAAACTAATCTGCGAAATCTTGTTGGTGACCTGCAGTTAGATGGGGCCTTAACATCGCGAGACCGTATTAACGCCGCACTGCGAGAAATACTCGACGAAGCTACCGACAAATGGGGAGTTCGAGTCGTCCGCGTAGAGATTCAACGCATAGATCCTCCGCCGGATGTTATGGCTGCAATGCATGAGCAGATGAAAGCTGAGCGCACGCGGCGTGCCACTGTGACCGAGGCGGAGGGCTTCCGGGAATCAGAGATCACCCGAGCTGAAGGTGACAAGCAGTCTCGAATACTTGAAGCCGAGGGGCAACGTCAGAGCGCAATCCTCGCGGCCGAGGGCGAAGCCCAAGCGGTTAGAACGGTCGCAGAGGCTGAACGATATCGACTGCAAACTGTCGCTGAAGGCGAAGCAGAAGCCACGCGTCAAACCTTTCAAGCGATTCATGATGGAGACCCCACAAGCGATCTTTTGGCGGTCAGGTACCTTGAGGCTCTTGCCCAAATTGCTGACGGCAGGGCAACAAAGATCGTTGTTCCCACGGAGTTCAGCGGGGTGTTGGGGGCAGTGGCTGGGATTGCTGATGCTATGCGGCCTGTCGACGATGCCGAGGGGGACGCGTCGACACCGCCGATGGTTGCTCCTGAAGATACAGATCTCGAATAGCGGGCCAATTCGGTTGCACCGTGATGAGAAATTCAGTAGTTGACGGTTGATCACTGGTGGGTTTTTCTGATGAACGAAAAAATTTACGGTGGCCCTCAGTATTTGAAATAACTCCTCGCGACGCCAGACCTGACGCGGGTATCGGAATGGCGGGCATGACAGCGAGGCAGTCTTGGATGCCGCTGCTCTTTATTGGTCTAGCTTCCATGGTCGCTCAAGGGTTTGGGCGGTTCACGTTCCCGGTTCTTTTGACGGCGATCGATCGCGAACTGCTTGGTTCCTACACTTTGGCTGGGTTCTTAAGCAACGTTCCACTTGTTGCGTATTTGATCGGTACAGGTTTCACTTCGGTTCTTTCGACCCGCACTGATCCAAGTGACTTGATGAAGATTGGGGTTGCATTATCCGCGCTTGGGCTGGGTTCAATGTCCGTCAGTCCCAATGCATGGACCCTCGCTGTTGCCCTCTTTCTCGCTGGATTCGGAGCAGCCTTGGTATGGGTCCCTGCTCCGGGGATAGCTGCGTCGATGGTGGGTCCAACGCAAGGAGGCCTGGCGATTGGGCTTGTCGGTTCGGGCATCGGAACAGGGGTCATGCTTGCTGGTCCATTAACGACAGCAGTTCGTGCAACGACAGGGAACGACGACGCGTGGCGTCCCGTCTACGGACTCCAAGCCGTTTTTGGGGTATGCGTTTTCGTGGGACTTCTTCTTGTTTTACGTCGCGGTCAGGACTTAGGGGAATCGGAAAAAGTTCCGGTGTCGGTTTTAACTACGGTCCCCAAATGGCGCGCAATCACGCTCGCATTTGTGGTTTTCGGCGTCACGTACTCATTGTTCTTTTACTTTCTGCCAGCCCAATTGGTGGCTTCGGGATGGAGCGGCGGTACAGCGCGTTTGATGTTTGCGCTTCTCGGTTTAGCCAGCATTTTTGGCGGGGTGGTCTTTGGCCGGCTTTCAGATCATTTTTCGCGTCGAACCACCATGGGGTTTGGGTTCCTCTTGATGGCAGCCGCGCCGCTTTTGACGCTTGCCGACAATGGTGCAGTGGTGGTTGTCGGTGTCTTTGCGTTTGGGCTGTGTATAGCTGGTGTACCTACCACGATTGGGGCTATGTTGGCCGACTCTCTCGACGGTAGGTCCTTCGTCACGGCTTTTGGAACTGTGACCTTTGCTTTCGGTATCGCCCAACTCTTCGGTCCGCCATTCGCTGGATGGGTTGGAGAGAGAACCGGCTCTTTCCAAATCCCGTTCATCGTTGCCTCCGGCGTTGCTCTTCTCGGCGCACTGTTGAGTGTCCAGATGAAAACGCCCGCGACACGTCGAACCTCTGATACGACTCACGCCGAGCGCTAGTCAGCAGATTCCCATGCCGTCTCCCGCTTACCGAGCGGCGGTCAAAGGTTGTGCCGCAGGTTCTTCGCTTCTACCCGGACTGGTTTTGATGGCAGTGGTCATGGCGGACTGACAGACTTTCAGCTATGACTACCCATTTCGGTCTTACGCTTCCCCAGCGCGGCGCGTTTATTGGTCTCGGGTCGATCACAGATATTTTGAGCCTCGCGCCCCGAGCCGAAGAGAGTGGCCTGTTCTCATCGGTCTGGGTCGGGGACAGCATCACAGCGAAACCGCGCCCTGAAGCAATCGCGTTACTGGGTGCCCTCGCAGGAATGACAGAGGAACTTCGACTGGGCGTCGGTTGTATGGCCAGTTTCCCTATCCGCGATCCAGCACTGTTCGCGTACCAGTGGGCGACCCTAGATCTGATCTCTGAGGGACGAATGGACCTAGCCGCGTGCACAGGCATCGTTTCGGCAGATGGTGCTTCTAGGGCTGAGGGAAGACATTTCGGTGGTGTTGCCGACATCGATCGCGCGGCGCGCATGGAAGAAAATATTCGGCTCTGTCGTTTGCTGTGGTCAGGCGACGAGGTCGATTTCGAAGGGCGGTTTCATAGCTATTCGAAATTGCGTATCCAACCTCAGCCAGTGCAGAAACCTTGCCCCATTTGGATTGCCGCCAATCCGGCTCCCGGAAAATACTGGGAAAGATCGTTGAGGCGAGTAGCGCAGCTCGCTGACGGCTTCCAAACCTGCGCTCTCTTCCCCGGAATCGTCCGTCTCATGGTTGACGACGTACTGAAATACCGACAAGAAGAGGACAAAGACGCCAAACCGTTTCCAATAATGGCGTACCACAACGTCAATATTGGACCAGATCGCGAACAGTGTCTCGAAGAGAGCAAACGGTTCTTAGACGCTTATTACGGACCGGTCTTTTCTGCCGAACAGGTTGAAGCATGGGTCGCCGCAGGAACCCCCGACGAGGTCATCTCCGATCTCAACGGCCTCATTGATCAAGGCGTTACGGCGATCACTCTCAGATTGACGTCAACCGAACAAGACGAACAGTTTGTTTCACTCACCGAACACGTCCTACCGGCGTTGGCATGACTATGGGAGTTCTCACGGGCTGTTTGGTGGTGGATTTGTCAATTTTGGTCCAGGGTCCGCAGACAGGAGCCATGCTGCATGACTTGGGTGCAGACGTCGTCAAAGTCGAACTGCCCGAAGTCGGAGATCTCGGAAGATGGTTGACAGTAGCCGTCGATGACGACCGCTCTCCTTATGTTGAGGCAAACAATCGGGGGAAGCGATCTGTCGCGCTTGATCTGCGCACACCTGGCGGCAAAAGAGCACTGTTCAAACTGGTTGAAAACGCTGACGTGTTAATCCACAACTTCGTGCCTGGCACCGCTGAGGAGTGGGGAATCGATTACACCGATTTTCGTGAAATTAACCCCCGGCTCGTCTACGCCGCTGGTTCAACATTCGGACCAGAGGGCCCAAACTCTCGTCGTGAAGGTGCCGATATGGTCGGCCAAGCCGAAGGGGGCATCGTATCGGTCACGGGTCATGATGATGGGCATCCGACCATCGTCGGGTCGGTTATCTCCGACCATCTTGGAGCCCAAAATTTGATTACAGGCATCCTCGCTGCACTCCTTCACCGCGAGCGAACTGGAGAGGGGCAGCGCGTCGATGTTTCCCTCGTGGGAAGCGCTATTTACGCGCAGTCTTCGGAGATGACTTACACGATGTTGAGTGGCAAGGCGCCCGGCCGACCGAACAACAACCATCCGATCCTGCGGGGCCTGGTTCATCGGTGTCACACCAGCGACGGTTACATCTATCTCCTCGGAGTTCAAGAGCATCTCTGGAACGACTTTGCACGTTGCATAGGCCGCGAGGATCTTATGGATGATCGGCGTTTTGCAACCCTGGTCCTAGAACCGGAGAATCTGCTTACTCTGCGAGGCATCATTGACGAGATTTTTCCGACTCGGACTACTGACGAGTGGGAAGAACGAATGCGGAAATGGGGTCAGCGGTACGGCCGAGTGAAGACCTACGACGAGGTGGTTACTGACGAAACCAACCTGCTGAACGGATATGTAGTCGAGGTTGAGCACCCTGAATACGGTGCGATTAGCGTCGTTGGGAACCCGATCCGAATGAGTGCCACACCCACCGAGACTGCTGTGGTGGCACCCACTCTTGGCCAACACACCGAAGAAGTGCTGCTCGAAGTCGGCTTTAGTTGGCAAGACATCGAACAGCTCCGAGCGGACGGCGCGTATTAACCAAAATCGGCGTCGACGCAACTACGACCGCGCGATCCGGGTTTTGTTGATCTGATCAATCAGTTGAACGATGGATAGCCGCCAACGCCTCACGGAAATCGGGGTGGTCCATCGCTGCCTGCTCGGCATTCAACGAAAACTCCATGAGAAGATCCGCCGCCGCCCGAAGTATCAAATGGATTGTCGCTTTCGTTCCCTGAACAGCTTGAGGAGGTAAGGCCACCAACACTCTTGCCAGTTCGAGTGCAGCGTCAAGAGCTTCGCCCTCTGTGACGACTTCCGATAGCAACCCCAGCGATACTGCACTTTCCGACGTCATTATTTCGCCCGTCATCAGCAACTGTTTCGCCTTGTTGACCCCTACAAGAAGGGGCCAGATCAACGCACTGCCATTTCCTGCGGGTAAACCCGCTAAGACGTGTGGGTCACCGAATCTGGCTCCAGGGACAGCAAATGAAACGTCGGCTAGGGAGGCGATGGTGGCTCCGAGCCCAATTGCGTGACCGTTGACCGCGCAGATAAACGGCACATGAAGGTCGATGACACCGTCAATGATTAACCGTGCTTCTTCAATTGGTGAAAGACCTGTATGTGTGACATAGGGACGGTCCGGGCTGCTGTCCCCGCCGACGCTGAAGACCCGGCCAGCGCCCGTGAGAACCAACGCCGTGACTTGCTCGTCGCGCTCGGCAACTTGAAATAGCGCGCACAACTCTGAATGCATTCGATCGTCAACGGCATTGTTCTGTTCTGGACGATCGAGTTGCACAACAACGATGCCCGTTTTTTCTTCAATGTCGATTGACAACGTCGAGAACTTTGAAGGATCGAACGTGTCCATCTCAAGTAAACCGTCGGCATCGGCATCGGCCATGCGATGACCATAGACTTCTTTCGCTCAGCTGGGGAGGGCGTTAGATGACCAAGTCACTTACCTTCGGCACCTTTCTTGCCCCGTACCATCCGCTTGGTGAGAACCCTCTTTTAAGTATTCAACGTGATCTCGAGATCATCGGTCACTGCGATCACCTTGGGTTCGACGAAGCCTGGATCGGAGAACACCACTCGGCGGCGTGGGAGACCGTGAGCGACCCAGCGGTTTTTCTGGCCGCCGCTGGCGAACGAACAACCCGCATCAAGCTCGGCTCGGGGGTGGTTTCCCTTCCCTACCATCACCCTCTCATGGTTGCCGATCGCTTCGTGCAACTTGATTACTTGACCCGAGGTCGTGCCATGCTCGGAGTAGGCCCCGGAGCGCTTGTTTCGGATGCGTCGATGATGGGTATCGAACCGGTCACCCAGCGAGGCCGAATGGAAGAAGCCCTAGGGGTCATCATTCGCTTAATGGACGGCGAAATGGTGAGCCACAAGAGCGACTGGTTTGAACTCAACGACGCCCAACTCCAACTCCTTCCCATAAATGAATCAATGCCCATTGCCGTCGCTAGCACTACTTCTCCAGCAGGCATGGTCTGCGCGGGCCACCACGGGGTAGGAGTCCTCTCACTGGGCGCTGGCCTTATTGGCGGCAAGAAAGATCTCGCCGCTCAGTGGGCGTTGGGCGAAGAAGCCGCGCAATCAGTAGGCAAAACTCTGGACCGGGAGGAATGGCGCCTCGTGATTCGGGCTCATCTCGCTGACTCACGAGAAGAGGCAATGAGCCAGGTACGCGACGGCCGAGAACGCGAACGCGAAGGATATTTTCGCAAAGTCGCCGGACTTCGCAACGATCACACCCTTGAACAAGAAATCGAAGACGACGCCTCGATTGTGGGAACTCCCGACGACATGATTGAGGCTCTCCATCGTCTTCAGGCCACGACAGGAGGTTTCGGAGGATTTCTCGTGTTCGGAAACGACTGGGCCAACCATCAGGACACCCTCCGAAGCTACGAACTTATAGCTCGTCAGGTAATCCCTCGTTTCAATGGGATGCTCGAACCATTGCAACGTTCCTACGACGCTGTCGTGGAGAACAAACGATCCTTCGGCGAACCAGTGATGAAGGCCATTCGAAAAGCGTACGAAGATGCGGGTCAACAGATCCCAGAAAACTTGACTCCCAAAAATCTTCGATAGACATCGGCATGGTTTGAGAACACAAGTTAGATCGAGGGAGGGTTGCGCATTTCGGGGCGGTACTAGCGTGCCGCAGTTGCAACGCGCTTTCCTTCGGCATTGGCCGGTGGATGCGAGACGTCGTCAGGTGTCATCTCTCGAAGCCAGCAGGCGAACTCCAAAAGGATCCCGTCGGGATCACGAAAATATGCGGAGCGAATCCACACCCCGTCATGCATTTCTTCGCTGACAGTGCTTTCGCTGTCATCGTGGTTGATGACTCTCGTAACTTCCACACCCTTGTCGCGCAAACGTTGAACTGCGGCTTCAAACCTTTCAGGTGCGACATCAAAGGCAACATGGTTCATGGAGCCGTGCGCCGAGACAATATCTCCACCTCCAGGCATTTCCGCAGCCGCGGCAACGCCGAGTGCCTGTTCGGGAGCGTGAGGGAACCAGAAAAACGCGACCTGATCCCCACCTCCGCAGTCGAAGAAGAAGTGCTGACCTCCGCCAGGAATTTCCAACGTCTTAACGAGGGGCATCTCGAGAATGTTCGTATAGAAATCAACAGTTCGTTCCATGTCGCTACACACCAACGCCAAATGGTTGATGCCTCTAAATTCAAACTCTTCGCCAGTGCCGCCCACCGTCAACCTCCTTAGACAGGGTTACCTTTCTCTCAATAGGGTAGGCACATGACACGCACTCGACAGATTCCCCGCTCAGAAGTTACAGATTCCGTCCTCCCTATCTATGAACGTCTGTTCGGTAGCCGAGACCCAGTTACCGAACCTGGGACCGCCACGGGAACGCCCGGAAACTGGTGGACCGTGTTCGCTCAGACCCCGCCCCTGCTGGACCATATGGTCTCGGGTTTCGGTCTTTTCAACGATCCGAAGAGAGCCCTTCCCCCGGACCTCAGAGAGCTTGCGCTGACACGCGTAGGATTTGCTGCCGCTAGCCAATTTGTTTTTAGTCAGCACTGCAAAGCCGCACGTAGTGCGGGCCTAAGCGAAGAAAAGGTGGCGGCCATTCCCGCTTGGTCGATCGCCGACGTCTACTCGCCGGGCGAGCGAGCAGTTCTGGCCTACACCGATGACCTCGTTTTGGCTGGCGGCAGGGTACAAGACGAGACCTACGACGCGCTCCGAGAAGAGTTGAGCGAAACAGCGGTGATTGAGCTCACGTACGCGGTGGGAATGTACAAACTTCACGCGACGATGTGTCGAGCGCTACGCCTCGAATTCGATGACGTTGACGAACGCATTGTTGAGATAGCAGCACCAACGGATGGCGACCAAGACGTAATGGGCACCATCAGCATGAAAGATTGACGCGAGCTACCGAAGCCCGGTTGTTGAAATATCGAGGCCAAATAGATCAAAGAACGCCTGACCGTACTCCTCCGCTGAAGAGACCAACGATCCAAGGCCGACGAAATCTTCATCGCTCATGGTTTTGTGTTTCTGGCCGATTTCTTCACCACCCCACCCACACACGTAACGAAGTCGGTATTCCGAGGTTGTTAGGGCCTCATAAATAGTTTCAGCGAACGAATCCGCCTGCACCGATGCCGCAATACCGGCACTGTAAAACTGAAACATTCTGTCGTAATGATCCTGGTACGCAGTGGGTACAGGGTTTCCCTCATTTTTCGGCAATATGGCCGTGCGCGTTACACCTGGTTCAACAATGTGGACTCGGATGCCGAAACCTATGAGCTCTTGAGCCAGCGCCTCACTCATTCCCTCTAACGCAAATTTTGACCCCACGTAAACGGTTTGGCCTATGTGGCCGATAAGGCCCGCGACGGAAGAAACCTGGAACACATGGCCGGTACCTCGCTCCCGCATACCTGGAACAAAGGCCTTCACACAACGAACGGGACCCCATACGTTGACGTCCATCACCTCTTTGCCTTTTGCAACGTCGATATCTTCAGTGACTGAGTTGAGGGCGACGCCAGCGTTATTGACAAGCACGTCGACTGAATCACCATTTTCGTTGATCTCAGCAGCGCATGCGACAACCGAATTGTTATCAGTGACATCGATTTCTATAGCGGAGAGATCGTAATCCTTGGCTAAATCTAGGAGCTTTGAACCTTTGTCAAGGTCCCGCATTCCCGCATACACCTTGTGCCCTTTTTGGGCGAGTAGCAGTGCGGTTGCCCGCCCAAGACCTGAGTTAGCGCCGGTAACTAATGTCACTGTCATAGTTGGAGATTAGCGCCCACCGAAACTCGGTGACTAAAGACGACTTTCGACGCCAACCGAAAGTTCGGTTGGCCCGCAAAACTGACGGTCGCGGCGTTGTGAATTAACGATTTGGATTTAAGGAAAGGTCGGCCCCGAGACTGTCGGTGTATTCCTCCATATGGACAATCAGCCCGTCGGCACATGTGTATATCCAGCAGTACTGGTTGTCGTAAGGCCGACCGGTGGCTAGAGCCGTCGCCGTGATTCGTTGTTGCACTACCGCCTTGTTGCCTTCGACAATCATTTGTCGGACGTCAAGAGCGAACGGCTTAGAAATATCGAAAGTATTTCTTACGGTATCGCCCCCAAGTTCGGCGAGAACTTTTTCGCCGGAAACCCTGCCATCACTGTCTGTTTGAACAGCAAAGCCCTCACCGCTGGCCACGCTCCGAGGAAGCTGCCAAACAATGTCTTCGGCCAGACATTCCCTAATGGTTGAGAGATCAGCACTGGTAAGCGCTTCGTAATAGCGTTCGATGAGTGCTCGTGTGTCTTCGGTATTCATGCTGGTTAGCTCATCCTATGGATCGATCAATACACCAGGGTTAAGAATACCGTTGGGATCAAGGTGCTTCTTGACTGCTCTTAAAGATTGGGCAAAGAGCTCTGGACGTTGAATGTCATAGGCGTTAGGCCGATGCATTCTGCCGACGGCGTGATGATGAGTAGACGTTCCCCCAGCTGCGACGAGTGCTTCGTTTGCTGCATCCTTAATGGTTTGCCATTGCTCCACTTCGGACCCCTGAGAACCCATACCCGACCAGCTGTAATAGGGCGCGGGACCATCGGGGTACACATGAGTAAAACGACATGACAGCGAGTGATGCTCACCGAACGTGGCCTGCAGTGCTTGGCCAACTGCTGTTCTCACAACATGATCGAACTCCGGCCAACGGTCCCAGGTGATGGCCGTCTCGAAGGTGTCTGCCACAACACCAAGCGATGTCTCGACGCCATTACCTACACCGATAAAAGCGTCGCGCCAGGCGCCCACAGCGCCTGCTCGTCCCGTCGGGTTTCCCGTTCCGTCATCAATTTGGATCTCGTCTTCTGCAATGAGTCCGCCGGCGTCACGAGCAATTTCCACTGCTTGCGTAATGTTGTGGCGCTGACTGAGTTCGGCACTTTCAAAGGCGACAATCACCAGAGAGCTTTTGCCATCCAGACCAGCGGCTCGTTGAGCTTCTTCGGGATCGAGAATTCGTAGGTTGGCGGGCCACAACTTTGCTTGAACGATGTTCCGCACCGCTTCGTATCCCGCTTCCCAGGAAGGGAACAAGATTCCTGCGGTGGCTCTAAATGAGGGTCGCTTCTGAATACGCATCCACGCCTCGGTGATGATGCCAAGAATGCCTTCCGAACCGATCACCATGCGATCAGGACTCGGACCTGCCCCCGATCCAGGCAGTCGACGTGACTCCCACCACCCGGCCGGGGTAATCATTCGTGTTGACTCAACGAATTCATCGATATGGGTGTGATTAGTTGCGTAATGGCCACCTGAACGAGTTGCGATCCATCCGCCCAATGTCGAAAATCGGAACGATTGCGGAAAATGACGCAACGTGTATCCGTGCGGACGCAACTGATCTTCGAGGTGCGGTCCAAACACGCCGGCTTGGATTCGCGCCGCCCGCGATACTTCGTCAACTTCGATGACTTGATCAAGCCGATCTAACGAGATCACGACTGTAGGCCCTCGATCTTCGGGCGGATTCAAACCCCACACAACGGAAGAGCCTCCCCCATATGGGACTGCCACGTACTGGTTCTCGTCGCACCAGTCCAATGTTGAGGCGATTTCGTCTTCGGTCCGAGGGTGCGCCACAACGTCGGGAGGATTGGGAAAGTCGAGATTGAAGGCTCGGACTCGTTCGGTGAAGTGGGCTCCGTACGCGTAGGCGGCACGTTCATATGTCGAAGTGGAACACCAGTCGTTGATCAGATCAGGGATTTTGATTCTCGGCGCTCGCAGGTCGGCGTCCTCAGCTTTAGGAACCGGCTGTGCTGTGACCGCGGTTCCGTATTTCTCAGACAATTCACCCGCGAGTTGTGTTCTTTGGGCATCTGTCGGTTCTTCCGACTCCATGCACCATGCCCAGAACGATTTACGGTCTGTCATCATCGGTCCTTTACCTAAGCTTCAATCCGACCCTAGTTGAGGTCTTTAATCGGAACCTAGGAGCCTCAGAGGCGCAGGGCCTAAGTGACGCGATTCCCAGCGTCATTCTCCGAAAGCATGTCGTCGTAGTCGACGTCCAAACATTCTTGAAGAAGTTGGTGAAAGTGCCGCAATTTGGTTTCTTGATAGTCGGCAAGAACGACCCGTTGACTGGCGAGGTTCTTGAGACCCTGTTGGACCTTATTCAGATTGTGGCAATCTTGGTTGAAGACCTTAGCTAGGAGTCCCAACTGTGGAGCTTCCGTCCAGTCTTCATCCGCCGCCAGCCATTGGATCGGCGCTGGAGATGGCCTTTGCGTCCCTGCAGGTGACGGCAAGAACAACATGCATTCGAAGATGCATTGATCCGGGTTGTCTCCGTCGGGTCTGAAGCGGTACTGAATCGGATTTACGCAGCCCCACGGGTGCCAGTTGGGAAACACGGAGTAAAAAATTGAGTCGATCATCTCTGCGTCACAGATGGCATCGACATCCACCGCGTCTGCCTGGTCTCCCAGAAGACGGCGAAACTCCGACCGCTTTCTTTCCGCAAGTCGAGTTCGTTGCGTCCCCAGGTCGGTGCGAGATGTAGGAGGGATCGACACTTCCTCGAAACCAGGCAACTGTTTGCCGCCCACCCACAGGCACAGGTGTGGGTCGGCTTGGGTGATTTCACCATCTATCCAGCGTCCGTCGGAACGGAATCGACCCTCGTTGCCGGCGTCGTCAGCTACCCGCACGAGTTCCTCATCGATTCGCTCGTAGATATGGCCGCTCAGCGGGTGACGGAACCTCGTGTAAAGCCGCCCTTGGGGATCGGTTTCCCAATCCACAACATCTGCGAGATGTGGGCTCGGGACCTCCGATGGTGAAATCGCGCGAGAGAAGTTACCGAAAACGTCGTAGCGACTGTTTGCATCGCCTATCGATTCCAGAAGAGTCGGATGTGTAGCAACGACGTGATACGACTCCATAAAGGCTTCCTGGCATACCTTCCAATTGCATTCAATGATCTTCGCAACATGGACCGCCTTATATCGACGGTCCAGCGGAAGAGTGGTTTGGTGATCGGGAAAGTCGCCCAAGTAGTCGATCAACGACTCTCCCGAAGGATCAGGGTTGATAAAGACGAAACCGCCATAGCGCTCCACACGAGCCTCAGGGAGGCTGAGATTTGATGGATCGAGATGGGGAAAGTCCCACTGGCTTGGGATTTCCTTCAACGAACCATCAAGGTTCCAACACCATCCATGAAATGAGCAGCGAAGATTCGGAGCACATTTTCCGTTGGCCTCGCGAAGCTTGCGGCCCCGGTGAAGACACGAATTTCGGTAAGCGCGAATGCTGCCGGGATCAGGTCCTGTGCGAACAAGCAAGAACGACAGGTGAGCAATGTCATAAACGACGTGATCACCGATCTCCGGTAGCTCGTCCTCGTGGCAGGCAAGTTGCCAGGCCTTCGACCAAAGCTTTTCGACCTCGAGGTCGTGGAAGTCCCTTGAATAATAAACCCATGCCGGAATCTTGGTGGGTCCGGGAGCCATTGGTGATTCTTCGCTCAACAAGCGAGGTACTGGGCGAGAATCCATTTGCAGAATTTCGGTGTAACTGATTCCGTTCGACCGATTCGTCCCTGTCACGCTTTCAACCACGAGCCGCTACCTCCTTGGCAGTCACGATCACGTCTAGTCGCTTGAGGCCGCGGAGGACAAAGCTGGGGTGATAACGGAGGTCTTCAGGTTTCCTAACCTCGATACTTTGAAGTCTGCGGCCCATCTCTTCAGCCACGATTCGTGCCTCCAGCCGTGCGAGCCCGGCGCCGACACAAAAGTGCGGTCCGCGACCGAAACTGAGATGGGCGGAGACGTTATCGCGGCCTGGTCGGAAGACGTCGGGGTCTTCCCAAACAGCCGGATCCCGGTTGGCTGCCGCATACATCAGAACCATCCGCGAACCCTCCGAGATGAACGTCGAGCCGACGTCGGTGTCCTCAGTAACGACACGAAACATTCCTTGTGTCGGTGCAGCTAAACGCAGAGCTTCTTCGGCGACATCGGCACCGCATTCAGGTCGAGATCTCAGGTTTTCCCATTCACTTTGATTTTCGGCGAGTAGGCGGAACATTTCACCAAGTAGATGAGTTGTCGTCTGATTACCTGCGACGAGCAGTTGCTGAATGATGCTCAGCATCTCACTGACATTGAGAGGTACTCCACGAAGCTGTTCATCAGTGTCTGTGCTGTCTTTTTCGATGGTCGCGTTAACCAGCGCTGTCAAAATGTCGTCTTCTGGATTGACTCGTCGTTGTTCGAGCTCAGCCGCAAAGAATTTCTGAAACTTAATGACCTCTCGCTCGGCGTTCAGGCGTTCTTCAACAGAGATGTTCGTGCCGATTCCCGCAACAGAGGCTTCACTCCATCTCTTGAAATCTTGCAACCGATCATCGGGAACATTCAGTGCCTTTGCTATGGCTCGAACCGGCAGGGGTACAGCGAAAGCTTCAACAAAATCCACTGAAACGCCACCCGAAGTGGCTCGAATCAAGTTGTCCATCAACTCGGAGGTGAGATCGCGGACTGCAGGTTCGAGATTTGCGATTGCTTTGGGTGTAAACGCTTGAGCGACGAGGCGGCGATAACGGGTATGTACAGGTGGATCGACGGTCAACATTGTGCCGACGCGTTCGTAGCCGCCCTCTTCCGCATACAGTTTTTTGAGGCGCCGTGAGTACTCCGAGTTGCCCTCCATAGAACCGGCATCAAACCGCGACGAGAAACGGGAATGGTCAAGCGCCGCGTCCGAAACATCTTGATGTCCTGTCATCAAGAAAAGTGAGCTACCCATGGAACGCGTCTCATAGGCAGAGGTTTGCTCGCGCATCATTGCGTAGTACTTGTGGGGACATTGTTGAACTTCGGAGTCAAAAATGTTGAAGCCGTCGAGGTCAGCGTCCGCTGCGTTCGGGGGATCAGCCACGCTGAGACCGTTCGGTAGAGGGGAATAGTGCTCGAAAAGGAATGGGCCGCTCTCGGAAGCATGTGGCCATCGTGGAGTCGCGCATAAACCAATCCTAATTTGTGTATCTCAGCTGTCCTAAAGGTACTTCCAACGTTTCCCACGAATAGTGTTGAACCGTGTGAAGGTGCGAAGAGCAACGGCGGGACAACTCAACAGGCGTTGACGTTGAGCGCTACGGTTTCAACACGAACCTGACGTTTCGTTGGGTTAACGCCTTCCGAAGGAGGTTCGCAGCGGCCATGGCTGAAATCACCGGCGTCCATCTGGTGGGAAGCGCACCCGTCGACGAGCCGAACCAGCTATTCCAACTGGCCCACGACCACCTCGGTGACTCTCTGAAACGGGTGCCCGATGGAGAAGTCGGTGAACGCGACACTTGGATCCGTTGGCAGTACGGAAAACTCGCTCAATGTCCGCAACTATCGGCGGAAAATCCCGACTCCAGTTATCTCGGTCGGGAGCTCCAACAGTTCGTGATTGTGGACAACGCTCAGTCATTTGATCTCACCGAACTTGGATACGCCGAAGCCGCTTTGGCTTCCTGGGAGTTGTTCCAACAGGCTCGTGAATCGGGCGTCATTCGGCCTCATCAACGGTTCATGGTCGGTTTACCGTCGCCGCTCAGCGTCATCACGATGTACGTTGCTCCCGACGCTCGACCGCGTGTCCTCGAGGCATGGACGGACGCCATGGAAAACGAGGTTTCTCGCATAGTTGAGAACATCCCGAATGATTCGTTGGCGATCCAGTGGGAAGTGGTCATCGAGTTCGGCATCTTGGAAGGCATCTGGACCTATCTCGACTCAGGAAAAAGTGGTGACCTGGCCCGTCCGGGGATCGCCCACCACCTAGAGCACCTCGGGGATCTAATCCCCGAAGCGGTCGAACTTGGATACCACTTTTGTTATGGAGACGCCGGTCACCAACACTTCACCGAACCGGCCGACACCGGCCATCTCGCCTGGGCGATACGCACGGTCGTGGACGGTCTGAGTCGCTCGGTTGAATGGATCCACCTGCCGGTCCCACGCGGTCGCGACGATTTGGCATATTTTGAGCCACTTGCGGACATCGACGTCCCCGCTGACACCGAGCTCTACCTTGGCCTTGTCCATCAGACTGGCGGTGAAAGCGGCACTCGCCGCCGCATCCACGCCGCATCTCAAGTTGTTGCGCGGTTCGGTGTAGCGACCGAATGCGGCCTCGGACGTCGACCACTCGACACGATCGGCGCATTACTCGATCAACACGTCGCAGTCAGTACTCCGGCTTCTAGCTGACCTTCGATTAGTGGACCAGCCTCGACCGACCGAACACCCGCGTCGGGGAACAGTGTTTAGTATTACCCCAGCATCCGGAGCGATGGCGGACGCCGACGGTGACGAGCAATCGACTGCTCGTGCCTGGCTGGGACTGCTCGTCGCGTCGATGAGACCGGAAGAGCACACGTCTGCACTCCAGTCCCACAGTGACCTCGTATGCCGTCCTCTGCCTGCAACAAAAAAAACAC
>ENA-UPTF01000650-UPTF01000650.1-marine-metagenome-genome-assembly--contig:-NODE-650-length-23646-cov-4.723111_pt1 | contig 23646 bp, 25 predicted proteins | sample MGYA00238166_ERZ767019 | MGnify/ENA primary metagenome ERZ767019 (study PRJEB28930, sample SAMN06266391) | marine metagenome | isolation source: Sea water from 250 m depth | place: Atlantic Ocean | study... | reverse complement strand
TCAGCCTCACCTTCGAATATCGTGGCGGGGATATCAGGTAAGATCATGGTGTCGCCGTTGCCAATCACGGCATTGGGCGATTTTTGGAATGCGTTGATCGGGGCCGGTTCGTCCCGCGTTCCGTCTTCCATGTAGTTCACAGCCATACAGATGATGTTCGGTGGTTTGGGCAAAGGTGAGCGGAACCTAACCTGGCTCAAAGGTATACCTGAACCGCTGTCCACAGCCTCCTGCAATGAGGCCCGATACTGTGAGAAGTTTTCAATCAACTTGCCGATCAAGTCTTGAGGGGAACTGTGCTCTATGCCACTGACCGCGTTTGACATGTCCACGACGGTATCGCCCTTAACTACACCTAATTTGAAGTCGTCGAAGAATACCAGTTTCATGATTCTCCTTTGTATATCCGTAGCGAGGATTCGATTCCATCGGATATGTTGCGGGCATGTTACTGAACGACTGACCCAATGGCAAGTAACGGGGTCTACTCCTCCCCTGAGGAGCGATTACTAGGGTATAGTATGGGCACACTAGATCAGGCAGGAGTTCAGGAATCCAATGTCCAGTTATATCGATCATCTCGAATGTACCGTCTGTGGCAAGAGCTATCCTCACGAACAACTGATCGGGATCAGTCCCTGCTGTGAAAAGGTATTATTCGCCCGCTACGACCTAGCTAAACTCGGGCGAGAAGTAGACCGTGACAGCCTCTCAAGCCGAACGGATTCCATGTGGCGCTACGCGGAACTGCTCCCGGTAGACGACCCGGGTAACATCGTCACCTTAGGCGAAGGCGGCACCCCACTGATCAAGTCCAGAAACCTGGCGCAGAAATTAGGGATGAGAAATCAATTTATAAAAGACGAAGGTCTCAACCCCACCGGAACGTTCAAGGCGAGAGGTATATCTGCCGCAGTCTCGAAGGCTGTTGAATTGAAAGTAGACGGTTTCACAATGCCCTCTGCTGGGAACGCAGCCGGTGCTGCAGCTGCCTATGGTGCTCGGTCAGGCATGGAAACCAAAGTTTTTATGCCACAAGACGCCCCAGACGCAAATAAGAAGGAGACGTTAGTAGCAGGATCTGAGCTGAACTTAGTAGCCGGTTTGATAAATGATGCTGGCCGTGAGGCTGTAGCAGTCGCCAAAGAAATTGGATTTTTCGATTTATCTACATTGAAAGAACCATATCGAGCCGAGGGCAAGAAATCCATGGGACTAGAGATGGTCCAGCAGCTGGGATGGAAGATGCCCGACGCCGTGATCTACCCCACCGGTGGTGGAACTGGGATCATCGGGATGTACAAGGGATTCAAAGAACTGCTAGAACTAGGCTGGATCGAGGGCAAACAGCCCAAGTTCATTTCGGTGCAAGCAGACGGTTGCCAGCCGATAGTAAGAGCCTTTGACTCCGGTGCAGCCACCTCGGAGTTGTGGGAAAACGCTACAACAAAGGCAGACGGATTACGGGTACCACATCCCTTTGCAGACTACTTGATATTAGAAGCGATTCGAGAAACCGGTGGTACAGCTTTAGCCGTCTCAGATGATGAGATGATCGCCGCCATGTACGAAATGGCCACCGCTGAAGGCATATTCCCAGCGCCAGAAGGTGCTGGCACTCTAGTTGGACTAAAAAAACTTCTGGAACAGAAATTCTTGGATCCAGACGAATCAGTCGTGCTTTTTAATACTGGTTCTGGCTACAAATATCTGGACTTAATAACCGGCCCGTAGATTCATTGTCTTTGAACGACGTTCAAAGTATTCAACTGACACTGGCCCATTGTTTCGCGTAGTGAAGGGACGGTAGCATAGTAGTCCCAAACCCCTTTGAAAATGGTCGAGTTTTTTGTTGAGAGAGCAAATTAGACTTGGCCATTTTCCTTTTCTAAAGAGCTTCACTTGGTTAAAACTCTTCCTATCTATTCGACACATACACGCCAAAACCGTTATTATTACGGGAACAATTTTCAGGGGATTTTAGGAGTGAGCATGCGACGCGTAGCCATCGTTTCACCAGTTAGGACTGCTGTGGGCAATTTCGGTGGAACCCTCAAAGACATTCCGGCGGAAGAGCTGGCCTGTACAGTAATTAAGGAGACCTTGGAGCGTAGCAAACTGGACCCAGCCAAAGTGGACGATGTCATCCTAGGACATGGGTACCCAAGTGGCGAAAACCCGGCAATCGGCCGTTTGGCGCTGCTCAAAGCAGGCCTCCCGATCGAAGTACCTGGCTACCAATTAGACAGACGTTGTTCTTCTGGCCTTCAGGCCATCTTGAACGCCTGCATGATGGTGCAGACCGAAAATGCCGATGTTGTCATTGCCGGCGGCGTCGAAAGCATGAGTAACGCTGAATTTTATGTAAACGAGTCCCGCTGGGGCGCTCGGTTCGGCTCGGTCACTCTCCATGACCGTTTGGCCCGCGCAAGGGAGACCATCTCTCCTGAAGATCGATTTGGATACATTAGCGGTATGGTGGAAACTGCCGAGAACCTGGCCAAACAATATGAGATTTCCAGGGAAGAACAAGACGAGTATTCACTGCGCAGCCACCAACGCGCCGTTGCGGCACAAGAGGCTGGAAAGTTCGACTCCCAGATCGTCCCGATAGAGATACCTCAACGCCGAGGAGACCCTGTGATATTCGATAAGGACGAAGGCCCTAGAGGAGATTCATCTATGGAGGTCTTAGGCCGTCTGCGTCCTGTTATGAAAGACGGCTCGGTCTCGGCAGGAAACGCCAGCAGCCAGAACGACGCAGCGTCGGTGTGTATGGTCGTGGCTGAAGACAAACTTGAAGAACTAGGTCTCGAGCCGATGGGATTCCTAAAGGGCTGGGTGGTGACCGGATGTCATCCAGCAACTATGGGAATCGGTCCAGTCCCAGCAGTCAGTAAGCTTATGGAAAAGACTGGCATGTCCTTATCAGACATGGACGTGATCGAACTAAATGAGGCATTCGCCGCCCAGGTCCTGGCGGTCCTTCGGGAATGGAAACTCCCGAACGAGGACAACCTGAACGTAAACGGCTCAGGCATTTCCTTAGGGCATCCTATAGCCGCTACAGGCGCCCGCATCTTGACCACTCTGTTGAACGAGATGCAGCACCGCGATGCCCAGTTCGGGCTAGAGACCATGTGCGTAGGCGGTGGACAAGGCGTTGCTGCTATGTTTGAACGAACTTAAAGAACCAATATACATATCCCAAGCTCCAGTACGGATATAAACCATCGTATGGGCATCCCAATATACTGGGGTGCCCATACCCATATGAGGTAAAAACATGGCCAAGAACAATGGCATCGCTGACGTCCTTGTGGTTGGCGCGGGGGCATCCGGCGCAGCTTTCACTTGGAGCCTGGCCCAGGCAGGCATTAGCGTGGTATGCCTAGAGCAAGGTGGATGGGTTCCGACGGACGCTTTCCCTGTATCTGAAGCTACTGCCCAGCTCCACTGGCAAACTGATTTCCACCCCGACCCGGGTTTTCGCGGTCTTCCAGAGGATTATCCTATCAACGAAGATGAGACGCCGATTGCCCCGCTGATGTACAACGCCGTCGGTGGTAGCCTGATTCACTGGGGAGCTCATTTCCCGCGCTTCCACCCATCCGACTTCCGGGTCAAGACACTCGACGGAGTGGCTGACGACTGGCCTATCAGCTACGACGAATTAGAGCCTTATTACGATGAGAACGACCGTATGATGGGCGTGTCTGGACTCAAAGGAGACCCGGCGTATCCGGAGAAACCCGAAAGGCCTTGCCCCCCTCTGTCTATCAGAAAGAGCGGGAGGTTGTTGGCCAAGGCATTCGATAAACTTGGTTGGCACTGGTGGGCATCTGACACTGCCATTTCCTCCGTACGGCATCACGACATGGATCCCGATGTCGGTGGCTATCTGCGTTCATTTGCTTCCGCTGATCTTACGTATTGGCCATCTGCAATCAAAGGTGGAGCCCGGCTAGAGACATATGCCAGAGTCCGCGAAATAACAGTAGATGAGGCCGGAAATGCAACTGGCGCGATCTATTATCAAGACGGCGAAGTGAAAGAACAAAAAGCCAAAGTAGTCGTATTGGCTTGCAACGGGGTAGGTACCGCCCGTCTACTGCTCAACTCTAAGTCAAGCCTATTCCCAAACGGACTGGCTAACAGTAGCGGTCTGGTTGGCAAGTGCCTTATGCATCACCCAGTAGGTTCTGTCGTGGGCATCTTTGACGAAAATCTCGACGAAGGCCCCGGTAACCCCCGGGGAAGTACCATGCTCAGCCAAGAGTTCTACGAAACTAACCCAGAGAACGATTTCATCAGAGGTTACGACCTACAAGTCCTCGCTTATACGGACGCGCCTCTATCAGCCGCTATCGGTAGTCTATTAGGACAAAGAGTGGTCTGGGGAGAGGGTCACCATGACGAGTTCAAGGAGCGCTTTGGGCATGTGATGAGCATCACCATCATGACCGAAGATTTGCCCGAAGAGCACAACATGGTCACGTTGGACCCTGAACTAACCGACAGCGACGGTATCCCTGCGCCCAAACTGAACTACACTGTCAGTGAAAACACATCCAAAATGTTAGACCACGCAGTCGCTCGGGCCACAGAGGTCCTCGAGGTCGCAGGAGCCAAGAAGACTGTCGCTCAACCGCTTCGCCGTAACGCCGGCTGGCATCTACTGGGGACCGCCCGTATGGGAGAAGATCCCAAAACCTCCGTTGTCGACCGCTGGGGACGAACCCATGACGTCTCCAACCTGTTCATAATTGACGGAAGTATCTTCACCACAAGCGCCTGTATCAACCCGACACCCACCATTCAGGCCTTGGCCCTCCGAACAGCCGACTACCTGAAAGGCGAAGGAGGGCAGGTACTCAGGTAGCCTATTGTTTAAATACCTGTGTTTCGACAAGTACCTCGTGTCGTCCCTGCTGCAGGAGGCACAAATGAGGATTCCCATTGTGCCAACCCTACCAGCAGGAGAGAGATTTTGCCCCGTGTCGTTCATTTTGAGATTTACGCCGATAAAGTACCTAGAGCCAAAAAGTTCTACTCCGAAGTATTCGGATGGCAAATGCATCAGTGGGACGGGCCAGAGGAATATTGGCTTGCCATCACCGGCGGTGACAGCGATCCAGGTATCGATGGAGCCATTATGGGCCGACCAAAGTCCAACATGGCCGGCGTTAATTTCATAGATGTTGTCTCAATAGACGATTTCATCGCCAAAATCCAGGCTAATGGCGGCACTCTGGTGCGCCCTAAGATGGCCATCCCAGAGGTTGGTTATTCCGCAATTTGCAACGACACTGAGGGAAATCCTATAGGGCTATTCCAAGTCGATGCAGATGCTGCTTAGTCGCACCTTATTGTTGCTCTGTAGCACAGCCATTGACACTGGATTCGGCCAGATTTAGGATATCCATGCCCGTTCCATACCTCCGATCCAGCCCGGTTTTCGGGTCTGTTCGGGCCGCAACTCTAGCTAAAATTTAATAACGAAAGGTGTATACCATGCCAGAAGTTTACGGTAAGGGCGATTTCCGCTATGACTTTGTTCCTGACTGGGCCAAACTCCCCAGCGGAATGACTTTCAAAGAATGTCCAGGCGTCGCCATTGACTCCCAAGATAACGTGTTTGTGCTCACCAGAGGAGAAGAGCCAATCATTGTCCTAGACCGTGATGGCAACTACATCCGCTCATTCGGAAAAGGTGATTTCAGTGCCGACAGAACTCATGGGCTTTATATAGCTCATGACGACTCTTTGCTGTGCGCTGACGACGGGATCCACACTATTCAGAAGTTCAGCGCCTCGGGTGAAAAATTGATGGAGATAGGAGAGCGGAATAAGCCCGCTGAACGCTGGAGCGGTGAACCTTTCAACCGCCCCACCTCCGCCGCGATCCACCCAGGAAACGGTGACATTTACGTATCGGATGGATACGGCAACTCCCGCATCCACGTCTACACGGGCTCTGGAGAATACAAATTTTCCTGGGGTAGCCCTGGTATAGACGCAGGCCAGTTCATACGCCCTCACAACATCGCCATAGACAGTAACGCTAACGTGTATGTAGTTGACCGTGAAGCCCACAGGATTCAAATTTTCGACACCGACGGTAAATTCCAAACCATGTGGAGTAACATCCACCGACCTGACTCTATGGTTCTCTGGGGAGAACATATCTACGTTGGTGAACTGAATGGTATGGGAGGAGTAGACGATGCCCCTGGTCTCGGGCATCGTGTTTCCATATTCGACCTGAAGGGTAACCTTGTCAGCCAGTTCGGCGATGTGAACGAAGGGGAAGGCCCGGGCCAGTTCATAGCTCCTCACGGAATCGCCGTAGATTCCCAAGGTTCCATCTACGTAGCTGAAGTTTCTTTCACAATACGCGGCTCACATATGACGCCGCCAAGAGAACTGCGGTCGCTGTCTAAATACACTCTAGCCAAATAACGAGTAATCGTATTTCTTCGGAAACCACACTTAAGGCGGATCCCTTCCGGGAGAGGTTTTAAGTGTGGTCAGCACTTGTGGAGCTGAAAGTACCCTCGAGAATGGGAAGTCGTCTTTCGACCACCTTTCCAACCTAAAATACACAACACAGATATTCTTCTCGTCCTTAGTATTGCCGGAGGAAGACGCAGATTCTAATCAATTGGAGGAAACTACCTTGCCTGAATCAGGCGATACAACTACTGTGCAATGGGACTCGGCGTTAGAGGCGATAGAGCGCTGCTATGAGTTAGGCTGGACCGATGGTCTACCGGTTGTGCCTCCCACCGAACAACGTGTGAAGGAATTTATAGAACGTTCCGGTCGACCTAGTGACGAAGTGGTCGGCGAACTGCCTGAACGCCGCCGCGAGATAACCGTCGACAAGGTAGCTGCAAACGCTGTGATGGCCGGTTGTCTACCCGAATACATGCCGGTTGTACTGGCCGCCACCGAGGCGATGTTGGAGCCTATATTTAACCTAGTGGGTCCGTCTTCAAGTATGGGTGGTTCCGCTATTTTATCTATCGTAAATGGTCCAATAGCGAAAGAGCTGAACATCAACTCACGGAACAACCTGTTCGGGCCTGGCAACCGGGCTAATGCCACCATCGGCCGGGCCGTACGGTTAATCCTAATGAACGCTTGTGCTGCCATACCGGGGGTGTTTGACCGAAGCGTTATCGGTCACCCTGGCAAATACACCTATTGCATCGCCGAGGCCGACACGGAAACTCATTGGACTCCCTTGCATGTAGAACGCGGTTTTTCTCCGGCGGAAAGCACAGTGACTGTATTCGCCGGCGAGTCTCCTCGCCAAATTAGGGCCGTAGGCCACCCTGAGCCGATTATGATGGCTATCGCTGACGTAGCATCTAGCTTAGGTAGTAACATGTCGACATCTGGTTCAGTGGGCGACACTGGGATTGGCGTCAGGCAAGGCCAAATAGTAGTAACCATAGCGGGAAACTCTAATCTCTGGAAAGATTGGACCAAATCCCAAATAAAAGAGTACTTGTTTAACCGCACTCAGCGTTCCGTGGCAGACCTTAAAGCAGCCATGGTCCTGAAAGGGGACCTTGAACCAAACGACGGGCAAATCATGATTCCACTGATCCCTGAACCCGATGACATCCTACTTATCTTCGCCGGAGGCGAGGAGTCAAACATGTCTTCTGTGATTCCAAGCTGGGGTCCAAAAGTGGGGTCTACGGCCGTTACTAAATTAATTAGATAGATTTTCAAAATGCAAAATAGCGCAGCATAACTAGATAGCACAATGCTGTACAATTGGGAAGCTATGTTGAGAGTGCTGGACAACAGCACAATGAGAGGGAGCCAAATGGCACAAAGCGAACACGTACTCGTTAACCCCGTCACACAACCCATCATTGCCCCTTTCGACGGGGCACCCCGGTTAGCTAGCCTAGCGGGTACCCGACTAGGGATTATTGACGACAGTAAACGCAACGCAGATGTCCTCCTGGAAGAACTGGCAGAAGTTCTGAGGACCCGGTATGAAATAACCGATGTCCGATGGCACCGTAAACCCAGTGCCTCTCGGCCCGCTGACCCTACAGCGCTCAAAGAGCTAACAGAGAACGTCGATTCCGTGATCATCGCGATAGGTGATTGAGGGTCCTGTAGTGCGTGCAGTGTGCACGACGGGATTCACGTAGAGAACGCCGGCATACCTTCAGCCACAATTTGTACTGACAGGTTCGTCCCGACAGCGAAAGGTATGGCCAGAATGTGGGGCGCAGAAGACTACCCCACGATCTTCACTCCCCATCCCATTGAGAATATGACGCGAGAAGCCCTGCGCAACCGAGCCGAAGAACTGGCCCCGCAAGTGGTTCAAGTCTTGACCGGAGAAGGCTAACTCAACCATCAATTCTGCAGTAAAGAAAGACCCCGGGATATTCTGTCCCGGGGTCTTTCTTTACTGCGTCGGGTTTTCCTGTTCAGCAAGTTCTCTACGAAGCTCCGGAGGCAGCAGATTAGGTATAGACTCCTCGATTGGATATGATTCACTGCATGCTGCGCATTCAAGACTCCCTAGAATCACATCATCATCTTCTTCTTCCTCTGAGCGCAATTCTAGATCCCCTTTGCACACAGGGCAGGCCAATATCTCCATGAGGTCTTTTTTCATCAGTTCTCCATTTTGGATCGCCAACTACTTGACTAGGGCATTTTCCAGTAAGCCATCTAGAATGTCAGACAATCCTATCACTACGATGCCGGTAACCAAAATGGCGGTGGTACCAGTAAGACGGCCTGACAAACGCTGCCAACGGGAATCTCCAAGTGTTCTATCCTCTGGATAACTGTCCTGCCGCATGAACCGGACAACGTAAAACATGTAAAGGGCCAACGCTATTTTTACGACTAATACCACTACATACGGACTGGTAATGACATCCTCTGTCAGCCTCGAGGCTGACAGAATAACACCAGTGATCAGTAAGACGGCGATGGCGGTGCTGACCAACCCTCGAAACTCTACCCCTATGGCCCTGCCAGTATCTTTAGGCAATCCCTGAGATTGCCTGATGGCTGGACGAAGCACCATCAGGTAGAAAATGCCGCCGCCTACCCAAGCCACAGCAGACACGGCATGACCCCAACGTATCGCAAGGAGTATCCAGTCTAACGCGTCCATGAGACCGCATAGCCAGTTAAGATGGTGGACCTCCGATAATTGCTTTCACCTGCCTCACAACCTCATCTTTCTTCATTATGCTGATATGTGTGGCCACAACTTCGCCTTCCATATCTAAGAAAAAGGTTGTAGGGAAATATTCCACTTCGTAGGCTTCAGCTATGCGAGCTAGTCGGTCAGTAGCGAAATCAAAGGTTAAACCTAGTTCTTCAACGAAATTTTGAGCATCCTGTTCTGAATCGAACCCTTGCGGGACGTAAAGACCCAGCACCTTAACAGGCAGGTCATTCAACTCTTGCCACGCGGCTTCAATGGCAGGCATTTCTTCACGGCAAGGTGGACAACTCGGGTACCAAAAGTTGACCACCACGGCATTATCATTGGTTTCTTCGAACAGCCGGAACGTATTACCGTCGAACTGGACTACTTCGAAATCACGGGCAGTCCGACCTGAACTACCGCAGGCCACAAGTACGAAAACGCCTGCCAATATCAAAAATATGACAGCTATGGGAGATTTCTTTATAGCTCGGAATGGTTCCATGAAGCTCAATCCATTCTATATTCGGCCTCAGTTTAGGTCAATTTAGACCAAATGAGACGATAACACGCAACAAAGTAGTACCGACTCTAACAGATATGCGAACTACCCTTGGAATTAATCTAAGCCATCAAGAATTTCGAAGAGCCCAACCACATCCATCCAAACAGATGCCAGGACTCCTAGAGCTAATACAGGCTAGCTGTCTGACTGGTTGCAATTGATTGTTATCCACGGACGGCTTTCACCAAATCTGATTAGAAATCATCTGAAAGGGTAACGCGGTAAGCGACATTGAAAACTCTACTCTCTTCCCTTTGACAGGTTTGCCTCTATAATCCATCGCAACTATCAAGTTAAGGAGCTAAATCATGCGTCTGGAGAACAAGGTAGCCCTGATCAGCGGCGGTGCTAAGGGCATGGGCGCGGTCGAAGCGAAACTCTTTGCCAAAGAAGGAGCTAAGATCGTTATAGGTGACCTGCTAGAAGTAGAAGGACGGAAGGTGGAAGCAGAGATCAATGAAACCGGCGGAGAATGTCTATTCGTTCCATTAGATGTGACTAACGAGGCCCAGTGGGAACAAGCAGTCTCCGCAGCCGTAGGGCGATTCGGTAAACTCGACATACTAATCAACAATGCAGGGATCTTTCGCCCCAGCACGGTGGAAGGAACAAGCTCCGAAGAATGGGACCAAGTTATGGACATTAACGCCAAGGGCGTGTTCTTGGGGGCCAAGGCGGTGATCCCAGCCATGCGAGAATCAGGTGGCGGTTCCATAATCAACCTTTCTTCTGTAGCAGGGTTGGTTGGTGCAGCTTATTCGACCGCCTATACCGCGTCCAAAGGCGCAGTCCGACTTTTCACCAAATCTACTGCCATTCAATATGCTTCGGATGGCATACGATCTAATTCGATTCACCCAGGCGTCATACAGACCGACATGACATCTGATTCCATTTCCAACCCTGACTTTAAAGAGCAACGGATCGACCCAACTCCTCTCGGCCGATTAGGGCAACCAGAAGACGTAGCTATGGGAGCACTTTACCTGGCCTCGGACGAGTCGTCTTTCGTCACTGGAGCGGAGCTGGTGATTGATGGCGGTTGGACAGCCCAATAGAAACATTTCGACCCTAGAGGAGTAAGCGATATGAGATTGGAGAATAAAGTAGCCTTGATCAGCGGCGGAGCACGTGGGATGGGCGCGGCTGAAGCCAAGCTCTTCGCCCGAGAGGGCGCCAAAGTGATCATAGGAGATATGCTCGAAAACGAAGGCCGGAAGGTCGAAGCCGAGATATCGGAGTCAGGAGGAGAATGCGCATTCGTGGTCTTGGATGTCAGCGACGAAAGTGCATGGAAGCGAGCCGTCGACGAAGCTGTTTCGCGATATGGAAAGCTGGATATCTTGGTCAACAACGCGGGTATCTATCGGGCTCACACAGTGGAAGACACGTCAGCCGATGAGTGGGACCAAGTTATGGATATAAACGCCAAAGGTGTGTTCCTGGGCACAAAGTCCGCGATCCCTGCCATGCGAGAATCAGGCGGAGGCTCTATAGTTAACATCTCTTCCGTAGCAGGATTAACCGGCAGCAAATCAACTTCGGCCTACAACGCCTCCAAGGGAGCGGTACGGTTACTTACCAAATCTACAGCTATCCAATATGCCTCTGAGGGAATCAGGGCGAACTCAGTACACCCCGGCACCATAGAGACGCCTATGACCGAAGGTTTCCTTGCGAACGACACCATGCGAAAAGACCGGATGGATCGAACTCCTATTGGACGCTTAGGAAAGCCCGAAGACGTGGCCTATGGAGCTCTATTCCTCGCATCAGATGAGTCGTCGTTCATGACTGGATCAGAGCTCGTGATTGATGGAGGCAGGACGGCGGAGTAAGTCTATGCCGGAAGTCGTGATAAGCTCAGCCCAATATATACCATTCCTTATCTGACAATCACTCTTGGACCGTAGATTGTAGCCATAGTTACAAGCGTGAGCGAAAAGAGACAGACACACCGGCTTTATTTATCACTCAAATCCATAATCCACGTAAAGCCCCCGCCCATCAGTAAAGGCTGGGGGCTTTACTAAGTAGCGAAAATCTGGACTACCGCCCCATGGCGTAGCCATCTCTTCTAGGATCCGCCCCGCCATTGCGGCTGCCACGCTCTTGGTCAACGTGAATGGCACATAAGCAGCCCATACGAGGAGTAAAGTCATCCCACACTTCTACGGCGTGGCCACGGCTGCGCAAATCTTCGACGACTTTCGGATCGATTCGTCCTTCGACTCCAACAAAGCCAGGGTTGTATGCGTGAGGCCAAAATGAGTTAGGGAATCCCCATGTCGAAACTCGAGGAGCTTCGATGGCTTCCTGAACTTCCATACCGAACTCAGCAACATTCAAGAACAGCTGCACCATTGACTGAGGTTGAACATCGCCACCCGGCGTCCCAAATGGCATCATAACCTTGCCATCTTTCATGGCCAACGCCGGGTTGGGAGTTAACCGAGGACGCTTGCCACCCTGTAACGAACTGGGATGCTTATGGTCAAGCCAAGACTGAGAACCCCGTCCAGAGACTATGAAACCCAGACCAGGCACAATAGGATTGTAAGCAATGGTATCGCTGGGAGTTGCCGAGAAAGCATTGCCCCATTGGTCGACAACAGCAGTATAGCTAGTGTCCCCTTGTAGCCCGCCACTTACCGGCACTGGCCGCCCGGGGATCCCGTTAGGTGCATCCATATTTTGGTGACGCCAAGGATCGCCAGCCTCTGGCATCTCGCCAAAGGCTTTCAACATATCGATCTTGTTCCTACGTTCTTCGGCAAATGACTTGGACAGCAAACCCTGGATAGGAACGTCCACGAAGTCCGGGTCGCCATAATAAGCTTCCCGGTCGCTGAATGCCAGGCTCAGCGAGCCAAGCACAGCGTGGATATAATCAGCGCTGTTGTGGCCCATTGATTTCAAATCCATCCCTTCAAGTATTTGAAGAGCTTGTATGCTGACAGGTCCCTGGCACCAGGGGCCACAGGTGTAAACGTCTATCCCTTTGTAGGTTCCATGTGCCGGAATACCGACACCTACATGAAAGTCGGCCAGATCTTGCATAGTAAGGAGGCCATCATTTTCCTGGTGGAACTTCACCATCTCTTCTGCGATCTCACCCTTGTAGAAGAAATCTCGAGCCGCCAGTATGGCGGCTTCTCGACCTCCAGACGCGTTACTACGTTCAACTTCGATCAGGCGCTTAAAACTGCGCGCCAGATCTTTCTGCACCAACGTATCCCCTTCTCTAAAGACTCTTCCTCCTGGATAAAAAATTTCGGCCGTAGAAGGCCACATGGTCTGGTCATCAGTTTCGTGCGTTATACCGTCCCCAGCCGACTTAGCGAAATAAGACGCTAGTGTAGTCGGAACAGGAAATCCATTTTCGGCCAACTCCATAGCAGGGGTAACCACCTGTTCAAAAGTCATAGTCCCGTAAAGCCTCAACGCTGTCATCCAGGCGTCTGCGCCTGCTGGCGTCACCGTGCGAGGGATCCCAGGAGGCATATCGCCACCGAATTTGGCAAGATAGTCGTCGATGTTGGCAGCCTTTGGCCATCGACCGAGGCCGCTAATTTCGACCGTTTCCTTCTTCTGGGCATCGTGGATAATTATGGGGGCCACTCCGCCAAAGTTGGTCCACTGAGGTAACACAACGTTCAGAGTGATTCCAGCGGCAACACCAGCATCAGTAGCGTTGCCACCTTGTTCCAATATACGGTAGCCCGAAGCAGTCGCCAAATAATGACCTGCAGTCACCATATGAGTAGAACCCGAGACCGTGGGACGGTATGACTTGATTCCTATTGCCACGCTATACCCCCTAGGTATTTGCTGATTGGACGCTAAAATCTGTGACTAGAGACAGACGACACAGTCCTCGCGAAAATGATACGAAGGGTGCCTAAGGGTGTCAATGTTTTGTCAATCAAATGTCAGCTATCGTGGTCGACAACTGCCGAATTTCCTCTCCAGTGATAGTATTGGGAAAACATTCAAAGGAACTACGACAAATGCTCGTTGAAGTGGAAGTGGTCGGCGGTGAAAATAGCCCTCTAGACCTGCACCGGATGTTCGATCTCCTGACTGAACCGATCGAAGTCATGCGCGTATTCGCAACAAATCCTATGGGAGAAGATTTGTGGTGTCACGTCACTGGGTGGAGTTCGAAAGGGCCATGTGCCGCAATGGCAGCATCGGCAGAAGACTCAGGGGAAGGAGTGGTGCTGTTGGTCTACGGTGGTGACGAAGGACTACGATTGCAACCGGCTGGGTCTTTGGAGGTCTGGGACTTGGCAAACAGCGCTCAATGGGGAGAAGCTTGCTTGATGTTGGCCGAAGGTACGCCTGTCGAATAGCCTGGTCAGAACGGAGACTGTGAAGGGCCAGACGCTTTGAATTCATTGACCAGAATCGCGATAGCGTCATCAAATCGTGCCCGCTCATCCCACCCGCGAAAATCCACTACCGAACCGTTACGTAATCCTGAACAGAGGCGATCTTCACGTTGGTAGAACAGATTGTCTGGAGCCACCGATATCAGCGAGTCCACATTCGCCGCTCCTTGCCCATTCACCAAACTAGCGAAATAGCGGCTAGTGATTGGGTTTTCCAGAGTACCTGCAGTGCAAAGCAAAACGAGACGGTCATAGTAAACCGCATTATCTAAGTTAATTGCTCCAGATTGTAAAGACGCCTCGTCATCGGCCGCGATAAACCATGCAGGCGTCTCCGCTTGAGCCAAGCTGTCTCTAATCGCGGCGGCAAATTCTCCATCACTCTCTGAACCAAGCAACAAAACCCGAATGTGAGTAAGACCAGAGCTCCTGTAGGCTTCCTGAGAAAGTACCAAAGCCTGAGGGACCCCGGCTTCTTCGAGAAAACGGGCAGGTACTTGGCCTTGCGATCTGGAAATAGTGTCCAGGGCTATCATGCTGGGCCCAGCATGTTTCACCGACTCTAGTCCAATAGCCCGCGACAGGTCACAATTAGCGAAAATAGTTATGCCGCATACGGACTGCATCAAGCTAGTACTATTAAGCCTAGTATTAATTATGGTCGCACCCTGAAGGTCTGCTCCAGACAGATCAGCCATATCCAAATTGGCACCGACTATCCGAGCACCCCTCAGGTTAGCCCCACTAAGATTCGTCCAAGATAAATCCGATTGACTGAGATCTGTACCCGATAGATTGGCCTTCTCAAGATTCGCATATGACAGGTTAGAGAATGATAAATTGGCTCCGGAGACATTAGCCAATGCCAACACACTGTTCGAGAGGTCTGTCCTGTTTAGTGTGCTGCCCGCCATATTGGCTTCCTTGAAGTTCGCACGGGCCAAGTTTGACCGCCACAAATGAGCCCCTTGAAGACTTGCACCAGACAGATTAGCCTCTCGCAGGTCCGAACCCGTCAAGTCCGCACCAGTGAGATCATCATTGGCAAGATCGGCCCGGGGGAGTTTGATAGAGTTCAACATCGCACCGGCAAGGTCTAATGACGGTCTGCCATAAACGTAATCAGGCGCAAACGTCTCCCCTGCCCCTCGGTCTTCTAAACGATATCCAAGACTGAAGCGAGGGATCTCAGTGTTCGGCCTTCGCCAGGTAGCCTCCCGCCACCTTGAGATCTCGTTGGGTCCGGAACGGACTAATGATACATGTTCTGGATCAGCCAATGGACGCTCCTGCGCCGGGCATACTGGTATTAACAGAGTGCCCCTGATAATTTTATTCGCTCAGGTTAACCCCGGTTGTTGAACGCTGGGATCACTTTTTGGGAGAAAATTTCCAACTGTTCGCTGAATTCACTCAGAGGCATTCCTTCGGGCCACTGGAGAAATACGTCCTCAAGTCCTGGATACTTGTCTTCAAGCTCTTTTAGGGTCTCAATAAAGTAATCTGGAGGGCCGCAGATCCAGGCCTTTTGCTGCACTCCGTCTTCCACCTGAGGAGTTCGTGCAGGAGCACCTGGAGTTCCCCACATCCGACCCTCCTCATCGGTATAACGGACTAAGCCAAAAGGCGAGAACCACTTGTAACGCTCGTCGTGGTATGGGCGTACTTTTTCCATAGCTTCCTTCTGGGTATCCGCTATATAAAACCCAAAACCCAGCGACATATCCTGTCCTAAAGTCAGCGTTCGACCCGCTTCCTGAGCAGCGTCCCGATAGGTGTTGAAGAACTGAGAAACCACCTTCTCACCGCAGAGAGCGGTCATACCTTTGATGCCCTTTTTAGCTATGAATTCTATGCTGCGACCGCTTGCCATGGGTTGCCAAATATCAACAGGCAGATGAGCGGGCCGCGGTACAAGAGTTATGTCCTTCATTTGATACCCTCGGTACGGGACATCCGGTGGGATATCATAGTGCTTGCCGTGGTGGCTGAAAGACTCTTCATTGAACGCTTTGAGTATGATCTCTACTTGCTCTTCAAAGAGGAGTCGGTTGGCGTCTTGATCGATCAACGGCGAACCAAAAGTCTCGACCTCTCTAGCTTGGTATCCACGGCCGATACCGAAAATCAACCGTCCACCAGTCAATATGTCACCGAGGGCAAAATCCTCAGCTAGCCGCAATGGGTGCCACATAGGAACTATATTGAATGCAGAGCCGAATTTTAGATTCTTAGTGTGGGCTGCCAGGTGAGTGCCCATCAGAGTCAGGTTAGGGATACATTCGTAACCTTCCCGCTGGAAATGGTGTTCCGCCATCCACAGGCAATGAAAGCCCGAAGTATCCATCTGCTTGGCAAGGGTTTGTGCGTTCGAGTAAGTCTGGGCCAATTGCTCGTTGGTATAGCGACGGTCATCCGGAGGAGTTCCGTCTGCACCTACGTTCTCTAAGTCAATCTGCCCTACGTACAAAACTGAAAATCGCTTGATCAAGAGTTAATCCCCACAGTTAAATGTCCGCCCATTATAGATACTAACGAGCTATCATTATTCCAATAAATGAGCGTCCCAGGACGTGCTCCGACAACATTTAAATGTTCTGCGGAGCGGGCATAGTATACCACGCCGTAAGCCCAACATCGGGGCGACTGAGTCATCCATAATGCTACTGCACGACTTTGCGACTGAACAAATCAGATACCGCTCCTGCTCCAAAACCGAGTTCAGCAAGGACCTCCATCGTGTGTTGTCCAGTGACTGAACCCAGATGCCCAACTTGGCCAGGAGTATCAGACAAATGGATGGACGTCGCCACCTGACGCACCTTGCCTTCAGGAATATCCTGAGTATCTATCTCTAAGACCATACCTCGGTGTTTAGCTTGTGGATCGTCCAGTGCCTCTTCCAGCGAATATACTTTTCCCACTGAGATGTCAGCGTCTTTTAAAGTTTCAAACCACTCTTCCCTAGTCTTAGCCATGAAAGCATCAGATAATGCTTGTTCCACTTCAATTTTCTTATCTCCATCGGCATCCTGGTATGGAATCAGATCATCCAAACCTAGAGACCGGCACAAATTCTCCCAGAACCACGGCTCTATCGCCGCTATAGAAAAATATCGGTCATCCTTAGTACGGTATACGTTGTAGTAAGGAGCCCCACCGTTCAACCGGTTCCCACCTCGCTCGGCCGAAATACCCCGGGAGAGAACATCTGACACCATGCCAGATAGCATGTAGAGAACTCCTTCGCTCATAGCTATGTCTACATATTGACCTGCCCCAGTCTTTTCTCTGGCCATTAAAGCAGCCAAGATACCGACGGCACCGCAAAGCCCTCCTCCCGCATAATCAGCGATAAGGTTCAAAGGGATCGCAGGCTTGCCGTCCTGTTCACCTATCAGTCCCAACGCACCGGCCACGGAAATGTAATTTATGTCATGTCCTGCCATCTGGGAATAGGGACCGTTCTGACCATAACCGGAAACCGAACAGTAGATGGTCCTAGGGTTTAAGGAACGAATTTTATCGTATCCAGCACCCAAACGCTCCATAACGCCAGGCCTGAACCCTTCCACAACCACGTCTGCGGCCTCCACTAACTTGTAGAGGATCTGTTGGGCTTCTGTCTCCTTGAGATTCAAGGCAATACTACGCTTGTCACGTTGGAGAGCGTTGAATGTCGCGTGCCGCCGTTCATCTTCTTTGCTTTCTATCCCTGCCACTACCTTTTCGTAGGCAGATCGGGCTTCATCCATAGGTCTCTCAATCATCAATACATCGGCGCCCAGATCGGCCAATATGGTTGTGCAGAACATACCGGGCGCATTACGACAAAAGTCCAATACCTTGATTCCCTCAAGTGCTTGCATAAAACCCCTATTCTTAATGCAGAATTGCGGCCAATTATAGCTGACCAAAGCGCAACCGAATGAAATTCCCAACCAAGAGGTGCAACAAGACCTAGCTGCATTTATAATCCCTTGGACAAAGTCCAGGATGAACAATTAGGAGGGGCTATGGATCTGTCCTTGAAGGGCAAAGTTGCGATGATCACCGGTGGCAGTCACGGGCTTGGCAAACAGGCGGCGGACTCACTGGCCCGTGAGGGCTGTAAAGTCTCGATTTGTGCCCGAGGACAAGAGAACTTAGACGCAACACAGGTTGATTTCAAATCCAAAGGGTACGAGGTCATCTCCATTCAAGCTGACGTCATGAAAAAAGAGGACCTAAAGAACTTCCATGAAGAGACCGTAAAGGCCTTTGGTGAAGTAGACATTCTCGTAAACAACGTGGGAGGGAGACGAGGCACCGCCGACTTCCAAGAAACTGGCATCGATACCTTCCGCGAGGGCATCGAATTCAACTTGTTCAGCGCCGTCGAATTGATAGCTCTGGTGTTACCACACATGAGAGATCAAAAATGGGGGCGAATCATCAGTGTGTCGTCTATATATGGCCGAGAATATGGTGGCTCTATAGACTACATGACCGGTAAGGCGGCGCTTATTGCATTCTCCAAACATATGGCATTGAACCTAATGAAAGAAAACGTGCTGGTCAACTGCATCGCTCCCGGTTCCATTGACTTTCCAGGCAGTAGTTGGGATCGCTTCCAACAGAACAGCACCCCAGAGCAAGTAGCGGAGTTTATCGACCGAAACCTACCCGCAGGTAAATTCGGCTGGCCGGAGCCAATCGGTGACACGGTTGCATTCCTAGCCTCAGAGAACGCGAATCTTATTACCGGCACCTGCTTGAACGTAGACGGCGGCCAGTCCCGATCTTTGTTCTAGGCTTTTTCTCTGACCGGACCATTGATTCCGTTGCTAACCGCTAGGGAGGTTTTGGGCGTACCGCCCTGATCCATGGATACACGTTTGGAATTATATGGCCCGGTCCCTTAATTTCCCCGATCGTGGAATGGGTAATAGCGTTCCGCCGGTTTCAGAGACTAATTTTTGCTGATTTCACCAAGAAATTGGCGCCAAGCAAGGACACATTCTTCTGGTGCAGAGTGCTGCACATAACCACTTGTACCAGGTATGGCGACTAGCCGGCCATTACCAAGTCTTTCAGCGAAAAGCGTAGTACGATCAGGATTATCTCTAGCGTTTTGCTCAGACGCCAAAACCAATGCCGGAGTCTTAATTTGGGGCAGTATGTCAGTCAAATCTTGAGTAGCAAGGTAGGCAAGGGTCTCCAAGACCACTCTCTGTTCCGTCCGACCCATCTGGTCCACGTACCACTCGTGGTGTGCAGGGTCTGATTTACCCGGTTCCAGTCTCCGACCGCCTGTCTTTCTAGCCCAAGCCAGCACGCCTTCTTCATTCACCAGTTTGTAAAACTCTCTATAGGTGTCGATACCAACAAATTTGTAAGGCGAAGTGCATGCGGTTAAGGTGTGCAGCCGTTCCGGGTGTTCGTACGCGAACTGAAGGGATATCGTGCCACCAACCGTCTCACCGATTAGGTGAACTTTATCAAGTTCCAGTATGTCCAGCAGCTTCAGTAGGTCAACGCCAAAATTACTTAACGACCAATTGTAGCCCTCGGGAGGAACGGAAGACTGGCCAAAACCACGAGCATCTAATCTAATTACGCGGTATTGGCGAGCCAACAAAGGCACCCAGGCATACCACAATTTGGTATTCTTGGAATTTCCGTGGTGGAGCACTACTGTTTCTGGCTCATTACGCCAAGGGTCTGTAAAACAATCGTCCTCGTAAAACATTTCTAGAGAATCGTCAATCTTGGCGAAAGGCATGTTTGACTCCGATCTAGTGGTTATAGGTATTAATCGATTATAGGAATTGCTACCGAAACACGCTGCTTGTCACCATAGACCGCAGTCGTATGGCCTCGACCAGTCAAGTCGTCAGCTAGAAGTACGTCACCGGCACTAAAGATACGCTTAGTACCATCTCCAAGGCCTACTTCAACTTGCCCTTCAAGTGTAATTACGTACTGGCGTCGCGGCGCCGGGTGCCAATCTATAAAGCTTCCTGGCTGATAACGGCGGAAGTGGATGTTCTCGGCGTTTTCAACGGCAGTCCTCTCTGATGTTTCCATTTGTTCATATGGCAAATCAATATCCTCGAAATGAGACTCACCGTCGTCTCCTGTGTAAATGCGGACTATTAGCATACGACCTCCCTTCTGCCATGGTTTCGACAAACAAGGGGATGATAAGCGTGAAAGTTTTAGAGGTCAATTTAGAAGCCACACATTATTCGTTTACCGGCAGAGCAAACATCCAATAGGCAGCAAGTTTTGCAGCTGGGATCCATTTTGGTACAGACATCTTTGCCATGGCGGTCCCATAAAGCGTGAAATTCGTTATAAAGCTGGATCTGTTGAGGGATGAAAGAGTGGAAGACGGCTTGGTAATCAGCGTACCTAGGGCGAACTGCATTTGGCGTCATACCGATTCGGTCCATTATTCGGCGAGTGTAAGTATCGATGACGAAAGATGGTTGACCAGCGGCATAAACCATGATGTCATCAGCCGTCTCTTCGCCAATTCCGTGAATGGATAGCAACTCGTCTCGAAGGAGCGTCGGAGACTTAGAAAGGAACAAATTCAAGTCACCTTGATAATGAGTCGCCACATGGTCCGCAAATGCCTTAAGCTTCCGGGCCTTAGCATTAAAATAACCAGACGAACGCACCAATAAGGCTAGTTCCTCTTCTGGGATATTAATTATTGATTCAAGAGACCAACAGCCCGCAAGCTTCATATTAGCCACAGCCATCTCTACATTCGTCCAGGCCGTCGATTGGGTCAATATAGCTCCGACTATCACCTCAAATTTACTATCCCCAGGCCACCAATATTGCGGCCCATAAGCGGTATATAGGCGGTCATATATGTCCATTAGCTTGACTGACATAGAACGTGGATCAGGCATTGCCAAGAGCCTCAAAGTAGTCAACTATAGGAATAGATTGGTCGAGCCGGATGTTACGTTCGGTTACCTCACAGGTATAAGCATAGGCCTCGACACCGACTGCCGTCGCTGACCGAAGCGCGGCTGCTAAGACTGGATCCGACAAGTCGCTAGTTGCAAAGGCAACGGCATCGGGCCTCTGGATCACAAAAAACACGGCAGCCCGGTGGCCGGCCTCCAATACTGTTTTCAACGTATAGAGGTGCTTTGAACCTCGAGCAGTGGGGGCATCCGGAAATAGGCCTACCCCTTTTTCCACCAAAGTTACCGACTTAGCTTCGATGTAGCATTTTCCATTTGGACTTCCAAGCATTAGATCCAAACGACTGTCACCGAAAGTCACTTCACGGCTCACCTCTGAGTAACCACCGAACTGAGGAAGATGTCCGTTAGCCACACCCTCGTCGACCAAGGCATTTGGCATTCGAGCGTCTGCCGATGCCAAAGCGTGCCCCATATCCACCAGAACAAGATCAAACTTAGTCTTTCTGTGCTGCCCGGTAACGGGGCGTACGAGGACTCGCCAACCAGGTACAAACAATTCTTTCATGCGTCCCGAATTTGCGACATGTACGTCAACCTCTCGGCCATCGACTTCCACGTGAGCCAAGAAACGATTAACCCGTTCCAGAAAAACGCCCTCGATCAAGTCTTCGCCTAAGTCCAAATTATTACTCCGCATCTAATGAAGTTATAGTATCAAATCACTATCAATATTCGGCTATCCAAGGCTAGCGGAATCTCCTAACGGTTCGTGTATACTTTTGCCACATTGAGGATACACGGCCTGTACGAAAAGAATGAGAAAAGTGATGAGCGGATTTACCGAACGGTTGGAAAACGCATCGAAGACAACCAAGAGCTTGGTCTGCGTTGGATTAGACCCTGATTCGTCTAGAATGCCCGTCCCAGACGTTTTCGCATTTAATCGGGCAATCGTTGATGCTACAGCTGAGTTTGTATGCGCTTACAAGCCAAACCTCGCCTACTACGAGGCTATGGGTCTGCAAGGACTAGAAGATCTGCACAAGACCGTCACTCACATCAGAAACGTCGCTCCAACTGCAGTGATAATTGGAGACGCCAAGCGAGGAGATATCGGCCCGTCGGCTGAAGCTTACGCCAAAGCCCTATTCGAAGTATGGGACTTTGACGCTATCACAATCAACGCATGGGGAGGCCATGATACGGTGACTCCATTCATCCAAAATCATGAGAAAGGGGTGTTTGTATGGTGTCGTGGTTCCAATCCAGGTTCTACAGATTTCCAAGACCTGCAGACGGAGACCGACGTTAGTTCCGTGCCTCTATACTTAAAAATGGCTTTAGCCTGTCAAGAATGGGACACTAACGGTAACCTGGGGCTGGTCGTAGGGGCTACGGTTCCAGAACAGTTGGAGGAGGCCAGGGTTACCTGTCCGACCATGCCATTTTTGATACCAGGAGTAGGGGCGCAGGGAGGCGACTTGGAATCAGCAATACGACAAGGAACCGACAGCCATGGCAGGAGAGCTTTAATCAACTCCTCGCGGGGAATCATCTATGCATCCGGCGAAGCTGATTTCGCCCAAGCGGCTGCTCGGGAAGCAAATAAATTGCGAACAAGCATCAACAAAGTTTTGGAAGCCGACGGGAAGGGATGGCCTTAGAGCTAAAGATTGGTGACCTGTTGCAGATGAAAAAAGCCCACCCTTGTGGAGGATCATTGTGGACTGTGACCAGGCTTGGCGCTGACATCGGTATCATTTGCGAAAGATGCGGAAGGTACGTACTTTTGGCCAGGTCTCGGTTGGCGCAGCGGTTGAAGGAGGTAGTGCCCCCAGCGGGATTATCTCCGGAGGGCTCTTAGAGACTAACGCCCCAACGCATTAACCATCAGGTCCAACTTAAGCCAACCGTGCCATGGCCTCGTTCTCTTCCTTGGACCAAAGCTCCGCATGAAAACCTCTGATCTGCTCAGACATCATGTCTATGAAGTTTCTGACCGCCTGACCAGCAAATTTGCCCCGGAGGGTGCAGACACCTATAACCGAACTCGGGAAGAGGTGGTCAAGCCTCAGAACTCCAAATCTATTGTGGTCCTCCGCATGCAAAGTGAAATCGTTGCCGATGGCGATACCCATGCCAATTTCAACGTAACGTTTCATGGACTCGGTGTCGTCCAAAGCGAGCACCACATCCGGCACCAATCCTTGGGCCTTGAAGGCCTGCTCCACCCTCTGCCGCAATTGGCTTTCCGGCGCCGTGAGAATTAAGGGAAATCCAGTGATGTCATCAAGGCTGATTGGACGATCTTGTATAAGATCGTGTCCGGGCGGGGTCAGGAGTACGGTGTTGTATTTGAATAGCTCTTTGAACTCGAGCGTAGTGTCGTCGACCGGAGGTGACGAACAGAAAGCCAGGTCTATCTCTCCGGAGCGGACCAATTGAACTAATGGGTTATAAGATCGCGCCAGTAACCTGATACGTACGTCAGGGTAGTCTTCGCGGAACCTCTGGATTCCAGAGGGCAGATGATGGGTCACCAGGTCAGGA
>ENA-UPTF01000648-UPTF01000648.1-marine-metagenome-genome-assembly--contig:-NODE-648-length-23689-cov-3.822294_pt1 | contig 23689 bp, 20 predicted proteins | sample MGYA00238166_ERZ767019 | MGnify/ENA primary metagenome ERZ767019 (study PRJEB28930, sample SAMN06266391) | marine metagenome | isolation source: Sea water from 250 m depth | place: Atlantic Ocean | study... | reverse complement strand
AATGGCAGCTTGAAATGGCAACTCCTGAGGTTCTGACCGACCATTCAACACGACCCGCGACGCGAGACTCGCTCCGCCTCGGCGAGGAACCGAGGGAGGCCATAACGCGCTGAAGATGGTCACGACGCGTTCTGGGAGGAGATTGAAGGGGCTCCTTAATCGCTCCGATACCCTGCGCCATATGAACCGGCGGACCCATAACCCAAGTGGCGATTTGCGACCGTTACGACACCGACGCCCCGTCGTCCACTGGACAGCTGTCCTAGTTTCCGCGGCCATGGTCCTCGCCGGCTTCTCGGCCTTGGTAGCCGCATTGTGAGCGAAATCGAATCTTCGTCTTTTGATGAATTGTCTCTCGACCGCCTCTATGAGATTCTTCAACTTCGAGTTGAAGTGTTCGTTGTTGAACAACAATGTGCCTACTCCGAGATTGACGCGCTGGATAGCGAGGCTCAGCATCTGTGGATCGACGACCAGGCCGGGCTCGCCTCCTATGTGCGTGTCATCACAGAACCGGACCAATTGCGAATCGGCCGGGTTGTCACTCGACGTGATGCCCGCTCTCAGGGCTTGAGTCAGCGACTCATTGAACACGTGCTCTCAAGCACTGATGGGCCCTGGGTCCTCTCCGCACAGTCCTACTTGTCTAAGTGGTATTCCCAGTTGGGTTTCGCGCGAAGTGGCCCAGAGTTCGAAGAAGACGGTATTCCTCACATTCCGATGCGACGAGAAAGCGATTAGCTCACCCCAAAAACGAAGTTAAATCCCAACATCAACAACGGTTCGCCCTTGGACTCGGCCTGCAAGAATGTCCGAGGCCAATTCGGGAACGTCGGCCAACCCAACCAGCGTTGTCATCTCTGAAAGTATTTCTCGGTCGAGAAGTTCATCTAGCCTCGACCAGGCTCTCTCCCTTACTTCGAAAGGGCACATAACCGAGTCGATTCCGATCAGATTGACTCCACGTAACAGAAAAGGAATCACTGTCGTATTTAGTTGATTGCCACCAGCAAGACCACAAGCCGCGACACTTGCCCCATATTGCATTTCGGTCAGGAGATGAGCGAGCGTCGTGTCACCGACGGCGTCAATACACCCGCCCCAACGTTCAGAAGCAAGTGGTGCCGCAGGGGGTTCGGAGAGTTCCTCGCGTGACACAATTTCGTCAGCGCCCAGCTTGGTCAGATAGTCGCTTGTTTCAGGACGTCCCGTCGATGCGGCGACTTTGTAGCCCGCTTGCGAAAGTAGGTGCACAGCGACGCTTCCGACTCCACCCGCAGCTCCCGTGACTAATACCGGGGCAGAACCAATGCCGTGATCTTCGAGGGCCTGCATAGCGAGCATCGAAGTCAAACCCGCCGTCCCGACACTCATTGCCTGGAGCTCAGATAAACCATCCGGGAGCTTGACCAACCAGTCGCCACTCACTCGAGCTTTTTCCGCGTATCCGCCCCAGTGGACTTCGCCAACCCTCCAGCCCGTCAAGACGACTCTGTCGCCCTCCGCGTAACGCGAGTCGGTGGAACTACTGACAGTGCCCGAAAAGTCAATCCCAGGCACATGTGGATAATTGCGCACAAGGCGACCTATGCCGTTAAGGATCATTCCGTCCTTGTAGTTCAGAGTGCTGTAGGAAATGCCAACCTCCACCTCGCCCTCCGGAAGTTCTGAATCCTCTAGCTCGGCGATTTCAGCGGAAACCTTTCGATCTTCCTCGGTCAAGCGCACTGCGCGAAATGTCATAAATCCTCACTCGGTCGTCGTCCCGATGTAGGAATCAGGATGAGTTAAGGACATTACTCGGGTCCTCCCAGTGTGTCCCATCTCCTACCCAGGTCAGGTATGTAGGCTGATCGTATGTCCGAACGCGAAATCATCACCGTTGCAGAAGCAGCACTCAAAAAAGTTCTCGAATTGCGCGCCGACGAAGACGACGCAGACGAGTTAGCCCTACGTATCGAAGTCACCGGAGTCCAAGGGGTTGATTTCTCATATGACTTAGCTTTCGAAGTACTCGCCGAGGCAGATTCCGATGACGTACCAACGCACGTAGGCGGTGGTTTAACGGTCCTAATTCCTGGACGAGACGTGACAAAACTCGAGGGCGCCACACTAGATCTTCCTAGTAACACCAACCAACCTGGTTTAGTGCTGCGGAATCCGAATCGGCCAGAGCTCGGCCCCAACGCAAGCTTGGATCTATCGGGAACTCTCGAGGAGCAAGTTCGAGAGGTGTTGGTTAAAAGGATTAACCCGTCCATAGCAGCCCACGGTGGATTCGCAGAACTTGTTCGCGTCGAAGGTTCAACCGTGGTGGTCAAGTTGGGTGGAGGCTGTCAAGGCTGTGGTATGGCGAACGCAACCGTCACGGCCGGTATCGAAAAAACGTTGACCGAACTTCTCGACGGAGTCGAAAACGTTGTCGATATAACCGACCATGCTTCAGGTGAAAATCCTTATTTCGCCAACACCTGATTGGCCGCCGTTCACGCGACATGGTGTTAAACGACGGGCCCTGCCTAGACTCGAAGAACCGATGAACTCTATGGGGGCGATGTGAGAGGCATTATTGGCTACGGCACCTACGTGCCCTACTACCGATTGGATCGTTCAAAGATCACCGCGGCAATGGGTTCAGGAGGAGGGCGCGGTCATCGCGCCGTAGCCGCATATGACGAAGACACCACCACCATGGGGGTGGAGGCCGCCCGCAATGCCTTGGCCGGGAGCAGCGTAACTCCATCTTCGATTTGGTTCGCCACGGCGAATCCCGCGTATCTTGACAAAACCAACGCAACCGCTATCCAGGCAGCTTTAGACCTTCCACAAGACACATGGGCGGTCGACGCTGGGGGATCAGCTCGGTCAGCGGAAGCAGCGATCCTCGGAGCGAGCGGCACCCCAGGCGTATCTATGGCAGTGGTGTCCGATCTGCGGACCGGAAATCCAACTAGCAACGACGAGAGCAGCGGCGGTGATGCAGCAGCAGCATTGATCTTCGGCGACGACGACGATGCACCGGTCCTTGCCCACGCGCTAGGACGCGCAGCCTCCACAGGCGAGTTCCTCGACCGCTATCGCCTCCCCGGCGAGGGTTCAAGCCGTATTTGGGAGGAGCGATTTGGCGAACAGGCGTACCTGGCCCTTGCGGAAGACGCCATCGAGCGCGCCACTAAAGCAGCCGACGTCGGCATAGAAGATGTTGACAAAGTGGTCATTGCGGGACTGCACGCAAGGGCCGTTCGTGGGTTGTCAAAGATTGCAGGAGACAAACTGGTAGACGATCTCACCGGAAATATCGGAAACCCGGGGACAGCCCAACTTCCGCTTCTCGTCGCGTCGGTTCTAGACCAGGCCGCGCCGGAGGAAACCATTCTGTGTGTCCACCTCGCAGATGGCGCCTACGCGAGCGTTATTCGTACAACTGACGCCATAGCCACTTACACCCCCTTTGCCACTGTTGAATCCCAAATCGAAGGTGGAAGCGACAACCTCGAATACAACCTCTACCTCACCTGGCGCGGATTTCTCGATCGAGAACCGCCGCGTCGTCCCGATCCCGACCGTCCGGGCGCTCCTCCGGCATTTCGTTCGGAGGACTGGAAATACGCGTTTGTGGGCTCACGTGATCGCTCTTCTGGAGCGATTCATCTGCCGCCGATGCGGGTTTCTATGGACGGCGGCGCGGTCGATGATATGGAACGGATCAGGATGGCAGATGTTCCGGCCACCATCGCGACGTTTACCGTTGACTACCTAGCGTTCTCGCTTTCGCCTCCAACCGTTGCAGTCGTCATCGACTTTGACGGAGGCGGACGGTTCCAGGCGGAGATGACTGATGTTGATCCAAGCGAAGTAAACATAGGCGATAGGGTGCAAATGACATTCCGTCGCCTGTTCACGGCACAAGGTATCCACAATTATTTTTGGAAGGCTCGCCCACTCGCAAATTGAGTGGACATAATAAGTATCCCTGCAGGGGTACCCGTTTATCCACCAAACTGGTGGAACACGACAAAGGAATAGTGACATGGCCTCACATGGCATAAAGGACCAGGTCGCCGTCGTCGGCATGGGCTGTACGCCCTTCGGCGAGCACTGGGATAAAGGCGCCGATGACATGCTCGTCGACGCGGCACACGAGGCATATGCCTCAGCTGGGGTAACCCAGGACGATATTGATGCTTTCTGGCTGGGAACTATGGGTTCAGGTGTGTCCGGACTCACTCTCTCAAAGCCGCTTCAGATTGACTATAAACCCGTTAGCCGCTTAGAGAATATGTGCGCAACCGGATCGGAGGCATTTAGAAACGCCTGCTACGCGGTGGCATCCGGCGCATACGACGTCGTAATGGCTATCGGAGTTGAAAAGCTTAAGGACAGCGGCTACTCGGGACTTACAGGCAGTCGTCCTCCGAGCGACGGAACTGACTCGTCACTCACAGCGCCGGCAACTTTCAGCCTTCTCGCTCCCGCTTACGCTCACAAGCATGGCCTTGACGAAGAAACGATGAAAGAGGTTCTAACCCGCATTGCCTGGAAGAACCACAAAAATGGTGCCCTCAACCCGCGGGCGCAGTTCCGCAAAGAAGTAGCCAAAGAAACCATTGCCGCATCGCCGCTTGTGGCTGGTCCCTTGGGTATTTTTGATTGCTCCGGTGTGAGTGATGGTTCGGCGGCGGCGGTAATCGTGCGCGCTGAAGACGCTCACCGATACACAGACAAGCCGCTGTACGTGAAGGCGCTGAGCTTTTCATCTGGCCCAGCGACCGGCGCCTTGGATCCGAGCTACGACTACACAACCTTCCGCGAAGTGCGTACGTCGGCAGAGGAGGCATACAAGCAAGCCGGCATTGATGATCCTCGCAGTCAGATAGCGATGGCTGAAGTGCACGACTGCTTTACTCCCACCGAGCTAGTACTCATGGAAGATTTAGGATTCGCAGAGGAAGGGACCGCTTGGAAAGAAGCCCTCAACGGGACATTCGATCTTGACGGTGATCTCCCAGTCAATCCCGACGGCGGGCTTAAGAGCTTCGGTCACCCGATCGGTGCTTCAGGCCTGAGAATGCTGTTTGAATGTTGGCTACAACTGCGAGGTGAAGCACCTCCTGAACGTCAAATTGATTCCGAAAAGACACTGGGGTTGACTCACAACCTGGGAGGCCAACCTGGGGCCTGCGTGTCTTTCGTTTCAGTTGTCGGCTCTGAATTGGGCTAATTCAACCGAATATTCACGATTCAACGGCCGCTCATTCCAGCCATGGGAGAGAGCGGCCGTTGCGCGTCCGAATAGCTAAAGAGCGGGCGAAGATTCTCCCGCCGAACTCGATCAGAGGCTCAAGAGGATTCGAGAGCCTTGACAACCTCAGCTGCTATGCCGGAAGCATCAAGACCAAACTCAGCGTGTAAATCGTTGGCGACGCCGTGGGGTAGATACTCGTCAGGCGTGCCTAACTGCAATAGTCGAGGGATGGGCCCTTGGTGGCGCTGTAACGCATCGGCCACGAGGCTGCCAAAACCACCGACTCTGCTCCCATCTTCGATTGTGACGACGAGGGGTGAATCCACAATCGATCGGATCATGTTGCGGTCCACCGGCTTGAGCACTCTTGGATCCCAAATAGCTGCATGAACCCCCTCTTCGAGCAAGAGATCCGCTGCAGCTTCAGCGGCTTGCAACATTGGTCCAGCCGCTAAAACTGCGACGTCTTGGCCGCTTCGAACTTGCCGCGCACTTAGCCCACTTCCGACGACGCTTGACTCGCAAGCGTTACCTCTAGGCCAGCGAATCGCGACTGGCCCATCTTCTATTTCCAGGGCTTGCTCCAACATCACCGGGAGTTCTTGAATTGCAGAGGGGGCAAATATTGTCATACCGGGTACACGGGAGTACATCGCGATGTCATGAATTCCATGGTGAGACGGACCGTCTGGGCCAGTTACTCCAGCCCTGTCGATACATATAACGACCGGCAATCGGTGGAGTCCAATGTCATACATCATTTGATCAAAGCCCCGAGCCAAGAAGGTCGAGTAAATGGCCACGAATGGTCTCAGTCCTGCCCTCGCCATGCCCGCAGCTGATGTCAACGCGTGTTGTTCAGCTATACCTACGTCGAAGAAACGGTTGGGATAGCGCTCTTGAAATGGAAGCAACCCCGTCGACCCGGGCATTGCGGCGGTAACGGCTACGACGTCGGTGCGGCGACTGGCTAGATCCAATAACGCGCTACTGAACTCGGACGTGAAGTTGGCGCCGCCTGTGGACGACGAATTGCCGGTGACGGGATCAAAAAGGCCAATGTCATGCAGATGCTTTTCCTCGTCGGCTTCGGCTGGGGCATAACCACGGCCTTTATCGGTGAGAACATGAACAACAATCGGACCATCTTCATACGATGAGGCATCGCGGAGCGCAGATTCCAACGCAGGAATGTCGTGGCCATCAATCGGACCGAGATAACGCAACCCGAGCGTCTCAAAAAACGCAGGCGGCTCCCACATCTCGCGCATAGCTGCCGCCGCCCCTGACAAGCCACGCTTGACCTCCGCCCCAAGAGGCAGCCGACCCAACATATTGGTGACCGCCTGCCTGCCCTTCACATAGTTCGGGGACTGACGAAGACGGGACATCACAGTTGCCAGCCTGCTAACTGTTGGGGCGTACGACCTACCGTTGTCATTTAGAATTATCACCGCTCGCTGGCCGTAATGACCAAGGTTGTTTAGAGCCTCAAAGGCCATGCCTCCGGTCATTGATCCATCACCGATAATTGCCACCACACGGCGATGTCGATGGCCGGTCAACTCAAAACCGGCCGTAAGCCCAGACGCCCAACTTAGAGAAGTTGACGCGTGACTATTTTCCATGAAGTCATGTTCAGACTCGGCTGGACTCGGATATCCCGACAGGCCGTGTCTTTGCCGAAGAGTGTCAAATTCTGCGGCACGCCCAGTAACGATTTTGTGTACATAGGATTGATGGCCGGTATCCCACACAATCACATCTCGAGGCGACTCAAAGATTCGATGTACAGCGACAGTCAGTTCGACTGCACCCAAGTTGGAACCCAGATGCCCACCGGTTCGCGAGACAGCGTCAACTAAGAATTCGCGAATTTCTTCACAAAGTTCCACAAGCTGATGGCCGTCAAGTGCACGCAGATCTGCGGGGCTCTGGATCTTCTCAATGTGCATAGGATTCTTAACTGGCCTTCCGAGGTATTGGTCACATTATCGGGTGAGCGTCAGATGCCCCCGTCAGTTGTGCCGTTATTCCCGCCAATCGTTTGTCGGTTTGAGATCTGCGTAGCGCACCACATGCCCACAGCCAGTACCGCGATCCCAGCGAGTCCATCGATCCAATAATGGTTGGCTGTGATCACTATGCCAAAACTCGTAGCGAACGGGTACGCCCACATCGCTATTCGAGCTGGAGTGGACTTCAAGACTGGCGTGATGGCGATTGTGCACCACGCGGCCCAAGCCAAATGCAAACTTGGCATCGCCGCCCATTGATTTGAAAGGGCTTGTAACGTTCCCGAGTCAAACGACCACAGCCCGCCGTGGACTGACAGGGTGTCAATAAAAGAAAAATCCGTCATTGCGCCCCCATACGGAGGAGGCGAAGCAAGGAGACGCGGTGGCATCAAAGGAAACGCGGCAAAGCCGATCAAACCTAAGGCTGTAGTGATTGCAAGTCCAGTGCGACAACGCAGGAACCGAAGCGGAAACCGTCGATATAGAAACACTCCCACTCCGATAGTCACGACAAAGTGGAGACTGCCGTAGAACACATTCCAAAACCAGAGGAACCAACCCCAATCCAGAAACCAGTTCTGGAGGTCCTCTTCGAAGAAAAGGCCGAGTTGCTTTTCGAAATCAATCACACGCCTAGCATTCTCTGCAGCGGCGCTAGTCTCCGCCGCAAAGAGCCCGTCTGAACCGACCTGGTTTCTTACGTATCCGTAGACCAGGTAGAAGGCCAATATTAAGAGGACCTCCTTCCACCAACGCCGCTTCGCGGCGATGGCTTCGTTCCCATTCAAGCCCGGTCCTCCGTATCTAAATGACGCCCTCCGAAAACAAAAGACGGTACGCCGGTAAGGCTGGCGACGAGCGTAACGGCGTACATCAAAAGACCTAGCGCCACGCTATGACCGCTACTCACGCCTGAACTGTCGAGAAAGAGAACTAACGCAGCCTCGCGAACCCCGATCCCCCCGATCGCTACCGGAAGCACCTGTGCAACAAAAACCATAGGGATGAAAGCCAGCCAAACTGCGGGTGCCAGGCCAACGTCGATGGCTTTCGCGATACAAATAACCGCTCCCACCAGACATAGCTGAAACGCTACAGCCACCGTCAGCAGCCGAAGCATCTCGCGTGGAACCCGACGATAGGCGTTGAGACCGCGATGAACAGCAGCGAGTGACGCCGTCACCCTGTTCTCACCCCTAAGTCGACCGCCGAAGCGAGGGTGTTCGGCAAGGTAAATGGTGAACGACAAAACTATTAGCGTCCCAACCGCCAAAGCCAAAGCAATTTGACCTCCCCTTGTCGACACAAGCTCGGGGTTAAAGACCAAAGTCAGGAGTGTGATTAGCGGCAACACCACCCACCCTGTTAGGCGTTCGATTACGACTGAAGCAAAAGCGGTGGAGTGATCACTAATTTGTGACCCCAGTCGGCTCACGCGCAAAATGTCGCCGCCCACGGTCGTCGGCAGAAAATTCCCTACAAACTGACCAGCCAAGAAATGGCTGAATACGTCTCGGAAGTTCTGGGGCTTACCCAAGACCCGGCACACTTCAAGCCAGCGAATCGACGCCAAACCGAACGCGGCCGCAGTGATGACCAATGAGGCAAACAGCCATAACCAACTCGAGCCACGCCAATTTGGCCACCGCTGTAGATCCGTCGCTGGAAATCGTGTGAGTAAAACGGCGAGCATGGCGGCGCTTGCTGCGATGCGCAGCCCCAAAGACACCCTTTTCGGCAAACGGAAGTAGCGGTAATTCTTCTGTGACACGAGAGAGCGAAGACTACGCTGCTATAAGCCTTCTGAGAAGTATGAAGTGGTTGCTATGCCGGTACGGTGTCGTCACAGTTAGAAACGTGACTTACCAAGAGAACGCAACATGAGCGAAAAAATGCTCGGTCCCCTGCTGGACCGCGAACTGATTCAAGACACCATTGCGACCGCGTTGAGCAACGGTGGGCAGTGGGCTGAAGTTTTTGTGGAAGATCGCCAAAGTGCATCGGCTGAATATGACGAAGGCCGAGTCGAAGCGATGACGTCCAGTAGGGACTTAGGAGCCGGTATCCGCGTAACGGTAGGAGAAGCAACAGGTTTCGCCCACACAGCGGACCTTACCTCGACAGGCCTTAGAACAGCCGCGCTGGCTGCTGCAGCAGCTGCTCACGGAGGGAGTCAGACTCAACCAATTGCTCTTCGAGGAGACGGAGTAGGGCAAAGCCGGGTCGCAATCTTGCCATCGACTGTTTCCAAGGCGCACAAAGTTGAGTTGCTGCGAGAAACTGATGCCGCTGCTCGCGAAGTCGATGAACTTATAACGCAGGTCACTGTTCGATATTCAGAAGGACGGCGGCGGATTCTCGTCGCGAACAGTGACGGTGTCTTTAATGGCGACGACCAAACTCGGACGTTGCTGTCAGTCAACTGCGTGGCGAGCGGGGACCAAGGTTTACAAACTGGCCGAGAAACAATCGGTTACACAGTGGGCTTCGAGTTGTTTGATGAACATGACATCGAAGCTATGGCTCGCCGGGCTGCAGCACGGGCCATAACCAAGTTGGGCGCACGTCCGGCTCCGAGCGGCCAATTACCGGTGGTGATTCAACGAGGTGGAGGCGGAGTACTTTTCCACGAGGCTTGTGGGCACGGTTTAGAAGCAGATTTAGTTGACAAAGGAGCGTCAGTTTTTCGCGGGCGAGTTGGCGAACTTGTTGCCTCACCGACGGTCACGCTCGTTGATGACGGAACGATGGGAGTTGAATGGGGAACCGTTGGCATTGACGACGAAGGCTGCCCTTCGCAGCGCAACGTTCTGATTGAAAATGGTGTCCTCACCGACTACATGTGGGATCACATGCGCAGCCGCTCTGCGGGCAGAGATCTTTCCGGGAATGGCCGACGTCAGAGTTACCAGCACCTACCAATGGTGCGAATGACAAACACTTTCGTAATGAACGGTGAGACAGATCCCGATGACATCATCTCGGACACAGAAACTGGCGTCTATGTTGCGCAACTAGGAGGGGGTCAGGTCAACACAGCTACAGGCGATTTTGTCTTCGGTATGACTGAGGCATACCTCATTGAAAACGGCCAGATAACGGAGCCTCTTCGTGAAAGTAACCTGATCGGCAACGGCCCGGACGTTCTGCAAAATATTGAAGTTATTGGTAACGACTTCGCGATGGGTAGCCCGGGCACCTGCGGCAAAGACGGTCAGGGTGTTCCTGTAGGCGACGGACAACCGACTTTAAGGGTCGCCGCACTTACTATCGGCGGCACAGCAAGTTGACGAAAAAGTTAGAACTTCCCGATCTGGTGCAAGAACTCTTAGCCGCCGCCCGGGAGAACGAACAGTTCGAGGTATGCGTGTCTCGGAGTCACTCCACCACCGTGAAGGCCTATCTCGGACAAGTCGAATCGATTCGTTCAGGAGCGTCTCACGCCGTCGGGGTGCGAATAGTTGTCGACGGTCGACAGGGATTTGCGACAGCGGGCTCTCTCGACCCGCACGTTTTGAAAGAGGTTGTCGACGAAGCGCGCGAAAACCTGGAGTTCGCGGAACATGACCCGCATCAAGGAATTGCGCATCCCGACGGGGTAGTTCCTCCAGGCCTCGATCTAACGGACAACTCGGTTCTTCAACTGACGGAAGAAAAGAGAGCGGCTGTAGCAATCGAGTTAGAACAACGGTGCCTTTCGGCTGATACGCGAATAAGTGGCGTTCGTTCGTCTGCCTGGTCAGACGGCTGGGGCGAGTTTGCTTTAGCTTCAACTTCGGGGATTGCCGTGCACAGCGAGGGAGGTAGTTGTTCCGTCGGTGTTCAGCCACTGGCCATGGAGAGCAACGAAACTCAAATTGGTTATGCAGGCGACGCATCTCGGCGACCTGACGGACTCGATCTTGACCGTGTCGTAAGCGAAGCGGTCGAAAGCGCAACTGGGATGCTTGGGGCAACGAAGCCGTTGAGCGAAAAAGTGACCGTTATTTTCGAACCATCTGTCGCGTCTGCATTTCTTGGAACGGTGGCCGGTGCGCTGACTGGAGACCGGGTGATCAAAGGAAGATCACCATTCGCGGAACGTCTTGGGGAACAGATTGCCGCTCCTAAACTCACCTTGGTAGATGACCCGACCAATATCGAATCGCTGGGAGCCGACAATCACGATGGCGAAGGGCTAGCAGCGCGGCGGAACGTCATCATTGATTCGGGAACGCTTTCTCAGTTCTTGCACAACTCCTACACCGGCCGTCGCGTCGGAGCCAACTCAACTGGGTCCGCCATCCGTGGCCCTCGATCAACGCCGAGTGTAGGACTTCATGCACTTTCGCTTCTTCCGGGCGCGAAAAGTAGGGAGGAGCTTTTCAGGAGCATCGACAACGGTGTTTTCATTCGAGGTGTCAACGGCCTCCATAGCGGTGTCAACCCAGTCAGCGGTGACTTTTCGGTAGGCGCATACGGACAACGCATTCGTAATGGTGTACTGGGCGAACCGTTCCGCGAAGCCACAATCGCGTCAACCCTGCAAAAAATGCTATTTGACGTCATCGAAATTGGAGGAGATTTCGAGTTTTTGCCCAACGGAACCGGGATGGCCTCCATAGCAATTGCCGACGTCGCCCTGTCAGGTATTTAATTCTCGCGGGCGCAGGCGCCAAGGCCGTTGGTACCCTGCAGCCCGTGCCCATCCCTCCAACTCCTGAAGCGCTCGAGCGTCATCCGCACCTCGGTGATCAGTGTCCGCAGGGTTGGATTCGGGTTGATTTCCATTCCCACACGATGTGGTCCGGGGATTCAACAACCACACCCGATGAAGTTCGCGAAAGTGTCGCAGCTGCTGGCATCGATGTGCTCTGCGTAACGGATCACAATTCGATAAAGGGCGCAGTCGAACTCAAGGACAATCTCCCTTGCCGAGTAGTTGTCGGAGAAGAGCTAAGAACACACGCAGGAGAAATCATCGGCTTATTTTTGAAGGAACGAATTCCGCAGGGCATCAAACCTGAGAACGCCGCACGAAACATCCGAGAACAGGGAGGACTCGTCTACATTCCCCACCCCTTTGACCCGTTACGCAACAACTTGCGAGCCGAAGTTCTGGATGAACTAGTCAATAGCGGCCTCGTGGATGGAATCGAAGTGCTCAACGGGAAAACCAGCCTTCAAAGCCTGAACCAAAAAGCGTCGGTATATGCGGCCCAACACGACTTGGCCATAGGTGCAGGCAGTGACGCCCACGTGGCGGAAGCGATAGGTGCTGCATATTTGGAAATGCCGGACTTTGACAGTCCCGAAGACTTTCTATCGTCGATGCGTCTCGGCCGCGCGGTTGGACACCACTACGACCCCCCAAGGACCTGGCGGCCGCGTATCGTTCCGTCAACAGCAGATTGACCTCACTACTCGCTATCGACAGCCACAGCTATGCCGATCTTCCACGCAATCGTTTTAGGTATCACTCAGGGACTCACTGAATTTTTCCCGGTGTCTTCCAGCGGTCACCTTGAAGTGATCCCTTGGTTCTTCGGATGGAACCACTTCGCGGGCGACAGCAGAATGGAAAACACATTCGATGTCGCCCTCCACCTGGGAACCTTGACTGGTCTACTAGCCGTTCTCTGGCAGGACGTACGCGTTTACTCTCGGGCCGGCCTACAAGCGTTGACCGGACGCCAACCTTGGACCGCTGAAGCCAAGATTGCGTGGATGTTGCTTTTGTCGGCCATCCCCGCGGCCGTTACGGCGATCGCGTTCGAACAGTTTTTGCTCGAACAAAGCAGCCGTATAGGCCTCATTGCCGGAGGTTTAGCAGTATTTGGACTTCTGCTTTGGATTGTCGACAGTAGGAGTAAGACCGTGCGCTGGGAGCGCGAATTTTCTGGACAGGACGCGGTCAAGATGGGCATGGCACAATCTTTGGCTTTACTGCCCGGCGTTAGTCGCTCAGGTATCACGATCACCGTTGCTCGAATGATGGGTTATGACCGACAACGAGCGGCCCGCTTGGTATTCCTGATGGGCATACCGATCATTGCGGGAGCTGGCTTATATCGCTGCTACGGCGTTCTCTCCGAAGGGCTTCCTCCTGGAATGTGGCCCGCGTTGATCGCGGGAACGCTGACAGCAACGCTTACTGGTTGGTCCGCTCTTCGCATCACGCTTCGTTGGGTGCAATCGCACACCTACGCGGGCTTCGCTATCTACCGAGTGATTCTCGCGGCAGGCGTGATGGTGGTGCTATATATCCGCTAACTATTAGGTCTCGACTCGTTCGAAGCACGAAACAGAAGTCATTGAGCACAGGCTCGCTTTGCCCTGCTCTGCAAGCGAATCAACGATTACCGCCAGCTAATCCTTCGTTGAAGTTGAACTTTCAGGCTTAGACGGTTTGTCCGATGATTTGTTGGAGGCGGCGGTTGTGTCCGATGATTTGTCGGAAGCGGCGGTCGAGTCGGATTCGCTGGTGGCAGAAGCCTTATCGGACCCTTCGGCGCTTGAAGAATCGGACGATTTACTTTTCGCACCGGACCGACTGTCGTTCTTATAGAAGCCGCTGCCTTTAAAGGCGATTCCGACGCTGCCGAACACTTTCTTTACCTTGCCACCACAAGTCTGATCCGGGCACACAGCTATCGGATCGTCGGTGAACGATTGACGCGCTTCGAACATGTCGTCACAAGTCGTGCATCGATACTGATAGGTAGGCATCTCGTCGGGTAGCTCCTAGGTGTTCTCGAAACCCGACGAAAATTGTACAGACGAGCCGCGAAGCCGACACCTGTGACGCCATAAAGGCGTTCACGTCAGAACACCGCTAAATTCCCGCTCATGGTTCCGATTGAAGAGGCTCAAACTTATGTCCTAGAGCGCTGCTCCCGTCGCGCCGCGATTTCGACACCTGTATCTGAAGCGCTGGGGTTAGTCACTGCGACCGAAGTAATTGCGGCGGAATCAATTCCGCCATTCGCGAACACGGCGATGGACGGCTTCGCCGTAAGGTCGTCCGACTTGGCGGATGCCCCGGTTGAACTCCACATTGTCGAAACGATCGCAGCAGGACACAATCCCAAATTGACCGTCGGCGCGGGCCAAGCCAGCCGAATCATGACAGGAGCGCCCATCCCCGAAGGCGCGGACGCCGTCATCATGGTTGAAAAGACTTCGGTCGAAGACGATGTTGTGACAGTCCAAGCTGCCGTGGAAAAAGGGAACCATATACGTCCCGCAGGCGATGACGTCGAGATAGGCGATTTGGTTTTTTCAGCAGGGACTGTTCTCACGGCAGGACATTTAGGAGTGCTCTGTAGCCTCGGCATGAACGAGATTGACGTTTATCCCCGTCTACGCGTCGGAGTCATATCCACCGGTGACGAATTGGTGGATGACGGCGGAGTTCTCGCGCCGGGACAAATCCGTGACTCAAATAGGCGCACACTTATCTCTCTTCTCACCGGCGATGGATTTATTGCCATTGACCTTGGACTTGTCCCCGACGACGAAGCAGCTATCGAATCAGCTTTGCTGAACGGAACAGATCACTGTGACGCGATCATCACTTCCGGAGGCGTCAGCATGGGCGATTTTGATTACGTGAAAGCGGTGCTCGACCGCGTCGGTGATATGCGATGGATGCAGGTCGCCATCAAGCCGGCTAAGCCCCTGGCGTTCGGAACAATCGGACACACACCAATCTTCGGTCTTCCCGGTAACCCAGTTTCGTCGATGGTTTCCTACGAACTGTTTGGTCGTCCAGGGCTGCGAGCGATGATGGGTTTCGCGCAACCGCTCCGAACGCCAATCAAAGGAGTGGCGGCCGAGCCGTTGTTACGACGGCCTGACGGTAAGACTCATTATGCGCGGGTGTCAGCTAGTTATGAAGATGGCACCGTCCTCGTTCGCTCTGTAGCGGGTCAGGGATCGCACATGTTGACGTCCATGGCTCGATCCAACGCGTTGGCCGTACTTCAAAATGGGGATGGATGCGATAAGGGTGATGTTGTAGATGTTCTTCTCCTCGACTCAGTGAACATTGCTTGAGATAAGTGTGAGCGTCTGTGCGTCGCTACGCTTGAGGCATCATGCGTGAGAACAACAGTGGACGTGACTTGGTTGACCCCTTTGGTCGCGTTGTGCGCGATCTCCGTATTTCCGTTACCGACCGCTGCAATTTTCGGTGTCAGTACTGCATGCCAGCTGAGGGAATGAAGTGGCTTCCGAGAGAGGAAATTCTCTCATTTGAAGAGATCGAGCGCTTCGCTCGTATTTGCGTTAGCCGATTCGGATTCAATGGGATTCGACTGACGGGAGGAGAGCCACTCGTCAGAGCACATTTACCAGAACTGGTGGAGCGTCTAGCCGCTCTCGGGGTTGACATGGCGCTCACTACTAACGGTGCGACTTTACGTCTGCACGCAGAAGCTCTCGCCGCCGCTGGGCTGCAACGAATCAACATCAGTCTCGATTCTTTGCGCCGAGAGCGATTTTTGGAGCTGACGCGGCGCGACGAGTTGGACCGAGTGATGGACGGAGTTGACGCAGCGATCGACGCCGGGCTCCGACCCGTCAAAATCAATGTCGTCATGATGCGCGGTCTCAATGATGACGAAATTGTTGATTTCGCCAACTACGGACGCAAAAAGGGAGTCACAATTCGTTTTATTGAGTTCATGCCCCTTGAAGCCGGTGATGTATGGACCGACCGTCTCGTCGTGCCAGCAGAAGAGATTATCGAAACTATTAGCGGAGCTTTTCCGATTGAGCCCGTGGTGCGCGGAACCGAGCCGGCCGAAAGATGGCGGTACTCCGATGGGAAGGGCGAGGTCGGCGTTATTGCATCGGTGACAAAACCCTTCTGTGAAACGTGTGACCGTGTTCGCCTCACCGCGGAAGGACAATTCCGGACTTGTTTATTCGCGGTCGATGAATTCGATATGAGGGCTCTTCTTCGTTCTGAAGCGAGCGATGAAGCACTTGTGGAGGCGATCTCGGCAGCTGTCGGTACCAAGTGGGCAGGTCATTCCATCGGCCAAGTGAACTTCATCCGGCCCAAGCGAACGATGAGTCAAATCGGAGGTTGAACCATGAGCGAAGCCGATTCTTCTGGACTGACGCACCTGGACTCATCGGGTCGAGCGCGCATGGTCGACGTCTTGGCGAAGGAACCGACGAGACGTCGCGCGACCGCTAAATGTCGGATCGAAATGAACGTTGAAACTATTTCTATGGTCGCTCATGGTGAAGCCGCTAAAGGCGATGTGTTAGCGGTTGCCCGGGTCGCCGGGATACAGGCTGCCAAACGCACTTCTGATCTCATCCCCCTATGTCATCCTCTCATGATCGGTTCGGTCTCAATCGATTTTGAAGTTCAACAGTCGCACATTGCTATCTCGGCCGAAGTCGAAACAATTGAGCGAACCGGAGTGGAAATGGAAGCTCTTTCTGCATGTTCCGTAGCCGCCCTGACAATTTATGACATGTGTAAATCAGTCGATAAGAGCATGACCATCAGCGATTTGGCAGTGTGGGAAAAGACCGGCGGAAAGTCGGGTCCCTACCGTCGAACCACCGAGTGAAGACAACCAAGCCCCAGATGGTTAACGGCTTTACGTTGCATCGAATCGACCGGATGGCAATACTTTGCGTGGCGTCGTTGACGCCTTTGTCTTTCGGGCTCGCAACAACAGTTTCGTGTTTGGACAACATTGGTCAATCAATGCGAAGGTTAGTGAACTCGATTTCGGGGAAGGAGGACACAATCGGTGACTGAAATTGTGCTCCTGGTTCTCGCAATCGTTTGGGCAGTGGTCTTGGTGCCGGGTTGGATACGCAACTTTCTCGAGCGCGGAGGTCGTCGCACCCCAATGATGGCGTGGCAGCGTCAACTCGACACTTTGTCCCGAACGACGCCAGCGGCAGGACTTCCCGCCCCATTTGGAGCGCGCGTATTAAGTGTCGATCGTCGCGGCGTTTATCAACGGCCTCGCAGTTCCGTACCCAACAACAGTCGCGAAGCTGCCGTGCGTCGGCGCGACATTCTGCGCTTGTTGGTGTTGGGCTCAGCAATGAGCTTGTTCGGCTGGATTGTCGGAGGCCTCACAGCGGTTGGTGTCGTCCATATTGTTCTCGACGCCGCTCTTATTTCCTACCTGGCATTGCTAAACCAACGTCGTAAAAAAGAAATACGCCGGCTTGCTCAAATTCACTATCTTCAGCCGCAGGTGGCGCTTGCCTCGGAGATCTTCGAAGAAGGCATGGGGCGAAACCCTGCTCGATAACTTCATCAGTTCGATCCAACGTCAAACACAGTCCTCTACCTTGAATAGTTTTCCGATATCGTCCAAACGTCCCCACGGGGGTGTAGCTCAGTTGGTAGAGCGCTTCGGTCGCATCGAAGAGGCCAGGGGTTCAATTCCCCTCACCTCCACTCCGCCTGTAACAATGAGACATATTTCGCTGTCTCTCAAGTTGACGTTGGGGATACTGGCCATGGGGCTCCTCGCTGTCGGCTGCTCCGAAAGCCGCAGTGAAAGCCGTTTCGCTGGACTTGAAGTCGACACGCCAATGGTTATGCCTGATCCGACCCTTACCGACACCGAAGGGCAACCCTTCTCTATGCGATCAGATACACAAGGGTCGGTGCGGCTCGTCTACTTCGGATTTAGCTCCTGTCCCGATATTTGCCCCGTGCATTTGGCGCAGTTGAGTGAAGTTCTAGAGCGACCCGGTATGCCACCAAACGTCAAGGTTCTTTTTGTCACGGTGGACCCGGAACGTGACACGCCGCAGGCCATGCGGATTTTCCTAGATCGTTTCAGCAGTGATTTTGTGGGGCTTACTGGCACCGACGACCAGCTAGTCGAAGTTCAGCGTCAGTTCTCAGCACTAGTCGCATTGGCGGGTGCTCCCGAGGGCGAAGAATCTCCCGCTATTGGTCACGATGGCCGGGTCTTCGCATTTTCACCAGATGGCCTCGGCCGAACCCAGTACCCTCATCCGACTCGACAAACGGCATGGACCAGGGACCTACCTATTCTCGCGACCCTCCGGTAGCGTCCAGGCATAAGGGTTCAAAACGGCCAAAGGAAAAGGGTTGATTGCGTGAGGTTCTGGTGCTCAACGCTGGAAGAGCCGTGGTCGTGGACCTTTCGCGCCTATCCGGGAATATGGGTCGCGATGCTGTGCTTACTCTTGCCGTATCTGGTTTTCGAACGAAGAGCCCCCAAGGTTTACGACAACCGCGAATCGAAACGACGTTGCTTTGTTTTCGCTGTGCTTCTGCTCTGGCTTGCGACGGACTGGCCTCTCGGTTTACTCGGAGCGAGTTACCTAGCGTCCGCTCACATGGTGCAGTTCCTGATCTACACCATGGCCGTGGCCCCTCTCCTATTACTGGGTACTCCCGAGTGGATGGCACGACGACTGCTTGGCCGATTACGGCTTTATCGATTAGCTGGCCGGTGTGCACGTCCGGTAACGGCCGGGCTCTTATTCAATGCAATGCTCATAGCGACGCACTCACCGTGGATGGTCGACAACCTGCGAGTCAATCAACTGGGCTCCTTCGTAATAGACGTCCTGTGGCTTATCGGTGGTCTAGTCGTGTGGATCCCAATTGTTTCGCCGATACCGGAACACAAAATGACGAGCTACCCGGGGCGCATGGCGTACTTGTTTCTGGCGTTAGGGGTCGTGCCCGCAGTGCCGGGGGGATTCCTCACCTTCGCCAGCTTTCCTTTGTACGCAACGTATGAATTGGCACCCAGAGTGCACGGCCTCGGAGCGACGACTGATCAACAATTAGCTGGCCTCGTCATGAAGCTTGGCGGGATACCGGTTGTTTGGGGCACGATCGCTGTCTTGATGCATCGGTGGAGCGAAACAAGTCGTGCGGAAAGCGCCATAGAGCGAACCCGCCGGCCGCCGGTATCTGGAATCGATAAGGAATGTCAGTCAAGCAACGACGCTGACCAGTAAAGAGCAATCCACAACAGACCGGTCACCAAAATTAAGGACGCTAAAGAGGCCCAAAGGTTGTAGCGAGGGCCTAGCTTCCGACGAGGCGGGCGACCAAACATTGCTGCATTCTGTCAGGCAAATTCAATAACCGTTTTCAGTCACCTAGCCGGTGTCCTTCGCGCAGTCGAAGAGCGACGTTAACCTCAAGCTTCTCCAAATGCTGTTGCAGCGTCAGATGACCCTGAGGAATCGGATGATTTTCAAAAAAGCTTCGTATTTCCGCGGCAACGCTAGGAGTGGACAGGGCACGAATGCCTGCGACCATTCGGGGGATCGAATTTTGAGGAAACTTTGCGTTGAGTGTGTCCCAACGATCTCGGACTAGTTCCCAGGCGAGAAGTCCGTGGCGTCGATGAGTCATGGCAGCCGACAAGAGATACGGGGCGTTCTGACTTCGAACTTCAGAAGTTATGAGGGCAAGAGTTTTTTTGAACAGAGCGACATCTTCGAGTTCTAGTAACGCCACTAGGTATCGAAGCTCCAACTGAGGCGTAGGTGCCTCGCTATACAGTTTGACGAGATGTGCGTGAGTAGTGTCGTCTCCCGCCGCGGCAGCAACCCTCACTACTGCGGCAGCCAAGTTCGGTTCGACCGCGGTACCAGTAGTCGCTTGTCCAAAGAGATTCTTGGCGATTTCTCGTACTGATGTGTCACGGCCGGTGGTTCCAGCAGCGGCGAACAACGCGCCCCGCAGTTCGCGATCAAGGTCGGGTTCACCTTCTATTGGTTCGAATCCCAGAACTCCGAGCCCCGTGGTCGAGAGGTCTCGAATAAGAACCGTCATACGCCGTCGCCCTGCATCATCTGCTATCGAATGGAGGTGCTCTAGCGACGATAAAATTCGCTGCCAAACAGCGAGGTCAGTTTCTGAAGCCAAACTCGTAACTAGAGCAATGTGTTCTCCCGCTTCTAGTTCGCCGGCCAACACCGCCGACCATGTGTCATCAACGAGTCCGTAACGTTCAGCCTCAGAAAGAACGTCGAGGGCGCGAGCTGACAATGCCTCTCGCAGGACCCTGCTATAGCTCACTCGATAAAACCCATGGCCCCCTGCATTGACCACCACCCAATCGGGGGTTCCACCGAGGTCAATAGTCGCCTCGTCATCTTCAAGGAGCAAGCGACTCTCCACAATTTTCGAATTTACGCGTGCCCTAACGATGATCGGAACATGCCATGTTGCACTCCCCACATCGCCATACCCGAACCTTGTCTGCCGCACCTTTATGCCACTGGAATGGGAATCGACGGCGATCACCGGATGACCGCCTTGAAAAATCCAGGAGTCCATGGCGGCGCGCACCGGCACACCTGTGGCGGCCTCTAACGAGTCCCACAAATCGGTAGTCGTGGTGTTTCCGTAGCTGTTGGCGACCAGATAATGGTTCACCCCATTCCTGAACTGCTCGCTCCCGAGAAACTGTTCGAGCATCCGAACAACTGCAGCCCCCTTCTCGTATGTCAATACGTCGTACATGGCCTCTGCGTCCTGCGGCGATATGACCTCGAATTCGATGGGCCTCGTCGAAGCGAGAGAATCAGTATCGAACGCGGCGCCGCGTTCGACGCAGAACCCATCCCAGCGTCGCCACTGGGGACGAAAGGCGTCAGTCGCGGCGACTTGCATGAACGTAGCGAACGCCTCTTTCAACCAAATACCGTTCCACCAATCCATGGTGACGAGATTGCCGAACCACATGTGGGCGATCTCATGAGCGATCACGTCAACAATGCGAGTTAACTCTGCTTGGGTCGTCCGGTCAGGATCCGATAACAAAAGAGTTTCTCTAAATGTGACGCAACCCAAGTTTTCCATCGCCCCGAAGGCGAAGTCCGGCACGGCAATAAGATCCAATTTTCCAGCTGGATAAGGGATTTCATAGTAATCGACTAACCACCTGAGGCTGAATTCTGCGGCCATTAAACCGAAGTCAGTAAGGTCGCCTTTCCCGGGAACATGAACTATGCGAAGAGGCACCCCGTTTACATTGACTGGCTCGGTCGCCTCCAATTCGCCCACAATGAACGCGACCAAATAGGTCGACATCACCATCGTGTCGGCAAACGTATCTTCGCGACGCCCGTCATCAAGATCTGTCGAACTGACTAGCTCGCCGCAACTCACGGCCATAAGGGAACTATCAACCCTGAGAGTTACCCCAAAGGACGCCTTTAGGTCAGGTTCATCGAAGCACGGGAAAGCGCGTCGAGCGTTAGTCGATTCAAATTGGGTCGTGGCAATTACACGCTCTTGTCCGTTGTCGTCGCTCCAGGTAGACCGATAAAACCCGCGTAACTTATCGTTTAAAACCCCCGTGAACGAACAGTTGAGCCGGGCGGTTCCAGGTCGAAGAACGACAGGAAAAGAAAATTCCGCTCTCTCAAGTCCCTCATCAACCGCTACGGAACTTGCATCGACCGCTCCGTCCTGGTCGACCGACGCATTTTGGATCGTGAGCTCCGCAGCATTCAACACGACCGTGTCCGTCTCACTAATTACGTCAAGTTCGATAGAGACAGTGCCCTCAAATGAGCCACTCTTTAAATCGGGCTCCAGGGTGATCGCATAGTGTTTAGGGATTACCTGTCGAGGTAGTCGGTGCGGGTTCAGATCGGTCACAGGCCGAACCCTATCCGCCCTTTCAGCGCTTCATCGGAGTCAAGTGACTAAGGTGCCGGGCGGTTCTGTACGAAAGTAGACATGACATCCAACGAGACCAGATTAGATATTGATGTTGTGGGATTCGGCAACGCTCTTGTTGACGTCCTTTCTCACCAAGACGACACATTTATTGAAAGTATTGGCTCCGCTAAAGGAGCGATGAACTTGGTCGATGCAGCGAGATCGGCCGAGTTATACGAACTTGTTGGAGACCGGGTCACCATTTCAGGAGGATCAGCTGCAAACACCGTAATTGGGGTTAACTCCCTCGGAGGTAGCGCAGGTTACATAGGCCGAGTTTCCGATGACGACTTGGGGGACACCTTTAGCTTGGATATGAGACGTCTTGGCATAACTCATACGACTCCGCGAGCGCCTGCTCACGATCCGACTGGTCGATGCATCGTTTTCATCACCCCCGATGGCGAGAGAACTCTCAACACCTTTCTGGGTGCCTCGAACGGTCTGCGCTCGTCGGACGTCGATATGGATCTAATAGCACGAGCGAAATTGTTGTTTCTCGAGGGGTATCTCTGGGATCCGCCGGAAGCCAAGACCGCGATGCGATATGCGGCATCAGGCGTGAGCCCTGAGGGCCAGGTGGCATTAACTCTTTCGGACCAGTTCTGCGTCGAACGCCACCGGTCGTCGTTCCTGGAACTGATTGATGACCATGTTGATGTGCTGTTCGCGAATGAACACGAGGTCATGTCTTTGTTTGAGGTCGATGACTTAGATCGAGCACTTGAAATGACCCAAGAACTTGTAAAACTAACAGTGGTGACCTTGGGAGCCCGAGGATCTGTGCTTATCACCGGGGATGGATATACGAAAATCTCCGCGGACCCGGTGGCCCAGGTCGTTGACAAGACGGGCGCTGGAGATCTGTATGCGTCGGGCGTTCTTTACGGACTGGCCCGCGGTTACGACCTGCAACGATGCGGGCAACTGGGGTCCATAGCGGCTGAGGAAGTGATCGGCCATATTGGGCCTCGCCCCGAAACATCGCTTCGAGAGTTGGCCGGCGCTTTAGCTTGATCAAACGTCCTTCTTGAACCACGACAATGCGATAAGACCAAGAGCGCCGAGTTGCTCAGAGCATCGCTCTCGGACTAGGGCCAAATCGTCTTCAGGGCTTGCGACAAATTGTTCCAGGTAGATTTTTACTTTTGGTTCAGTTCCGCTGGGCCGGATGGCTAACCGGCTGCCGTGCTCCGAACGGAATTCAAGGAGGTTTGTGTTGTGAGGAAAAGGTTCGTTGAGCCAATCCTTGGTTTCGACCACCGGGCTTCCATCTAAATCGCGAGGGGGAGTACGTCGAAGAGCTTCAAGCGACGAGCTGATTTCATGAGTTTCGAAGTGGGCGCTGACTTGGCTTGTGACGTACAAACCAATGTCAAAGGCCAACTCATCAAGGCGGGCCAATGGATTTAGACCTTTGGTCGCGAGATCGGCCACCATTGCCATGAACGCGACGCATGCCGCGATTCCGTCTTTATCCAACACGCGGTCGTTCACGGAGTAACCGAGGGCCTCCTCGTAGCCGAATATCCACTGTGCTTCGGGTCTCGTCACTGCTGGCTCCATAATCCATTTGAACCCGGTAAGTGTGCGGACGTGCTCGACGCCTTGACTGGCGCACAGAGCAGCGACCGCCTGCGACGACACAATAGAACTGGCCGTCAGACGGTCATCCCCTGCGGAGTGCGACAGTTGATAATCACATAACAAGAGTCCGACTTCGTCCCC
>ENA-UPTF01000647-UPTF01000647.1-marine-metagenome-genome-assembly--contig:-NODE-647-length-23697-cov-3.091279_pt1 | contig 23697 bp, 25 predicted proteins | sample MGYA00238166_ERZ767019 | MGnify/ENA primary metagenome ERZ767019 (study PRJEB28930, sample SAMN06266391) | marine metagenome | isolation source: Sea water from 250 m depth | place: Atlantic Ocean | study... | reverse complement strand
CCATAAACATTGCGAAATCAGTGTTCTGAGCAGATGACAGGTACCGGTCGTACATGCGTTGGGTCAAGCTGTGACCGTACTGTGCTTTGGTCAAGTTGAGAGCTTGTTTCGCTTCCATGGCTATATAGATCACTGTGAACGAGAAAAGTATGGCTTCTATGATTTGAGCCACGTCTGACAGATTGCCCACACTCATATGTTCCTCCTGTGGCGGTAGCAAATGGTTGTGAGTAACCCCCGCCTTAGGTCCTCGCCTAACGATCCTTGCGCGTTCAGTAGCGCTTTGTCATGTGGACAACGATGGAGTACGAGTGCGATGGGAGTGGAGCGCAAGTTTCGTTGCCATTGCTCGTTAGGTCCGCTGAGTTCCGAGTCTCCTAACAACCTCGACTCGATGGCAGACTTGGTGCGTGCGTCACTTCGTTGCCCTGGTTTGTTTTTTGTTAGCGGTGTCACACGGGAGTGCCGTATCTGCGGTAATCGAAGGTAATGAAGCCCTAGAGCGGATAGAGACAGCTGAGGAAAGGTTTCTAGAGGCCTCGAATAGTGGGCCGGCGTCAGATGAAGTTCTTGAGTTCGCTCTACAGGAAGGGTCAGACTCGGCTGTTTCGGAGGTCGACGAGGACGCTTGTGATTGTGGACCAAAGTCACATTGGAAGAAGGGGGTTGTAGTCGCCATTGCTTTCTTATTGATTTTGTTGGCCACTTGGCATTCCAGAAACAAACCCGACGACACTGGTCGGAAGGAAACTTCCTGATGAAGCGACAGCTCTCATATTTGGTCCCTGTGATGTTGGTTGCGGCTTGCACTCTTCCTGAATTAGAAGAGACCGAGTCAACAAAGACAGAGAAGCCAGCAACCGTTTCAACAGTGATTGTCACGACAACAACAAGCAAGCCGGTGGTCACACAAATAACAACAACTCGTCAACAGCCCGTATCTATCGTGATTGAACCTGAACATGAGGGTGGCTATGAACGCAAGTTGTTTAAGCACTGGTCGGACGCTGACAACGACGGTTGCGACACGCGACGAGAAGTTCTGATCGAAGAGTCACTCATTGCGGTAGTGGTAGCTGGGAAATGTTCGTTAGAAGGAGGCCGTTGGTACAGCGCCTTCGACGGCATCGAAACTACCGATCCTTCAACATTTGATGTTGATCACATGGTGCCTTTGAAAGAGGCATGGGACAGCGGCGCTTGGGCCTGGGACCCAACGCGGCGCGAAGCGTTCGCCAACGACATGTCGATCCCCGAGTCACTCATTGCAGTATCTGCTTCTTCGAACCGATCGAAAGGCGCCAAAGATCCAGCAGAATGGATGCCACCATCAGAAGACTTCCACTGTGCGTACCTCGCAGCATGGATCGCGGTCAAGCAACACTGGGGCTTATCGATGGATCAAGCTGAACATGATGTGGTTTCCGCGTTGAGAATCGACTGCTGACCTGTTACTCGTCAACGGTGTCCGCGAAACCTGCAGAGTCGAGCCACCAAGAACCTTCGATGGGTCGGAGAAGCCCGCAAGAAGGACCACCAAAATGGGTCCCCAGAATCAACGTGTGGTCATCGCAGTAACGTTCAGCGAACTGTCGACGGGTTGCGGTAGCAGCCGGTTTGTCTACATCAGGTTCACTCGACCATTCCGGTAGCTGAAATTGAATTGGATGATGGCAAAGATCACCTGTGATGACAGCATCCGCGCCATTCGATGAGATTCGGACACTGTGATGACCGGGAGTGTGACCTGGTGTTGGCTCAAGCCACACAGCATCATTGAGACGCATATCGCTTTGGACAAGTTCCGCTAGCCCGGCATCGATACAGGGCTGAATGCTGTCTCCCACCACGTCACCGTAAACCTGAGGTTCAACCCTCCAATGTGCCCACTCTTTTTCACCAAATAAGTAACGCGCCTTAGGAAAAGAAGGCACCCATTCATCTCCAACCAAATGAGTGTTCCAACCAACATGATCAACATGAAGATGTGTGCACACCACCGCAGTCACGTCATCGGGCCCAAATCCGGCTTCCATCATCCTGTCCATGAAATCGGTGTCAAGGCCACCAAGGGCCTCAAAATTGGGGCGGTGTTTGTCGTTACCCGCGCACGTATCAACAACAATCTTTTCGTCACCGATTTCGATGCAGAACGCATGAAACGACAATCGAATGCGTCCAGTAGCGGGATCAGCAAACGGACCTAGTGTCCAGTCGTGTTCAAGCATCGCCTCAGGCGTCGCCATCGGAATGACCCCGACGCCGGGCCATATCTGCTCCATTTCAGTCACCTTGGTGATCTTTGCTTCACCGATTTCCCAAGTCTGAATCACGAGTAACCCCCTCCAACAAACCGCTTCGAATCGGTCGTTGTTCCCCGACACGATCGTATTCGTTTATTCGAGGTCCAACAGGAAAAGGCGTTCAGCAGTTCCGCGTCAGAGCTGATGAGGCAAGACGGCTCTGTATGTGACCAGTAGATCTTCGGCACAGCAAGATCGGATTGTGATCTGATGGAGATGTCGATCTGAAAGGTCAACATGACGGTTGCATTAGATGGCGAACCCGGTGCGTGGGATACCTCTTCGTTTGACTTCTTACACCCACAGATGCGCATCGATCCATTTCCAACCTTCGCGGTGATGCGTGAGTCGTCTCCGGTGCACTGGGATGGCAGAGCGCATTGGGTCTTTAGGTACGACGACGCCCGATCAGTCCTATTAGGAGATGAGTTTGGGCGAGTCGCCTCCACTTTCCAAAAGCAGTACTTCGAATCGCTCGGCGCTGGACAACCATACGAGTATGTAATCAAACGAATGACGTACCTGGACCGCGGAGACCATCAACGAGTACGGGGATTATTTGCGCAAACGTTCACGCCGAGAAGAATTGAATCGTTGCGCCCATTCATAGTGGACCTCGTCAACCGACTACTAGATCAAGTTGAGCCCGGAGATCAATTCGATCTCTTAGATGTCGTTGCGCACCCGGTGCCCTCACTGGTGATCTGTGAACTTTTAGGGGTGCCGATTCAAGATCGTGCACTGTTCGATGGTTGGACTCAACGCATCGCTCATCTTGTCTCACCGGCCATCACCGAATCCCAATATGCAGACGCGGCGTCGGCGCTAGGGGACGAATGGCAACTCATGGAGGACTTGATTCACGATCGTTCCAGCAACCTAGGCGATGACTTGCTTTCGGATCTCATTCGGGCATCGGTAGGAGATGAGGCGATAAGCCGTCAAGAGCTCGTGTCGAACTGTATTTTTCTTTTCTCAGCTGGGCATCAAACGACCCGCGACACAGTCGGTAACGGAGTTTTAGCGATGATGCGTGACCGGTCCCAATGGGAAACTCTCGCAGACCGGCCGTCCGAGCTTGCCGCGGCCGCCGCCGAAGAGTCTTTGCGTTACGACGCTCCAGTGGTTCAAAGCTGGGAGGTGGCATTCGAAGACACCGAAATCGCCGGTTATCCCATTGCCGAAGGAGAAGCAGTATTTCCGCTGCTAGGCGCCTGTAATCACGACCCCGACAGATTCGTTAATCCAGATGACTTCGAAATACAGAGAGAGAACAACGTACCGATTACGTTCAGCCTGGGCCCCCACCATTGCATGGGTTCGGCGTTAGCTCGTATGGAAGTATCGATAATCCTCGAAGCTCTAGCAACCAAAATGCCCTCTATGAGCCTCGCTTCAGAAGATATATCTTGGCGTGACACGGTTGTTTTCCGAGGCCCTGAATCGCTCGAGCTACAGGCCTAGCGTCACCGTTAACTGATTACTGGCATCAGAACGTCAACTCAGAAGTCAGTTTTCCAGTCACCACTGATGGTTAATGAGTCGCAATGAGGAATTACCTCTGCGCCGACCCTTTCGATTTGTTCTTTGACCTCCGCCACTTCACCTGACGGACAATCCATCTTCGCGACCACGAGCGAATATCCCGCAAGTGCAAATTCGTTCAGGTCCTCTATCACCTGCTCTGCCGAACCTGAGCAGATTTTTCTTTGCGCTGTTGCCGATACAGAGTCCTCGGAGTCCGTTACGCGCATTGTTGTTGCAGCCATCATTATGAATTCTGATGTTTGTCGTCCGAGAACATTTAGCTCTTCGCTAATGATGTCCTGTAAATCTGAGTGCCGGTGGGGGTCAGCAAACGGGTCGAGGAACACCGGGTAAAAGCCGTCGCAATAAGTAGCTGCTCGTTTCGCTCCCAAGGGAGATACGCCACCATAAATTATCGGCGGGCCAGGCTTTTGCAGCGGTTTTGGATCCATTGAAATATCTTCAAAAGCGTAATAGTCGCCATTAAAGGAGACGAAACCTTCGCTCCAGCTTCGCTTGTAAATTTCTATACATTCAACGGTTCTTTTACCCCGTTCACCAAAGTTGATTCCGAGCGCATCGAACTCTTCTTCCATCCAACCGGCGCCTACCCCAAACAGGAGGCGGCCAGCGCTTAACACGTCAACTGTCGCGAACTGTCGCGCATCGCTCAAAGGATGACGGTAAGGAGCGACTAGGACACTGGTGCCGAGTCGCAATTCAGTCGTAGCTGCGGCGACAGCTCCCATGACGACAGCGGCGTCGAGCATCTCGTGTCGCGGAGAGTAAGTACGGGCGCCTGTTTGGTTTGCGATATGGGCGCTCGAGGTTTCTGAAGGCATACACACGTGATCGGGAAACCACATTGAATGAAAACCACTTTGTTCAGCAGTTTGGGCAACCTCGACTGGTTGTAACAGTTGGCCGGGGACGCTGCGGGTGTAATTGTTGACGTCGTCTCGATAACCGATGCCATGAGTGTTGGCGTAGAGACCGATTTTCATGAACAGAGCTCCTTCGTATCGTGCTGTAATTGTTCCTGTTAGGACCAATTTGAGGATTCACCTCGAAACTAGTTGGTCCTGGGGAAGGGACTTACTCCTTGATGACTATCGAGAGTCGACTTGAACGTTTGGAAGATATAGAAGAAATAAAACAATTGAAGGCAAAGTACTGCCGCTTCTGTGATGAGGGATATGACCCCGACGGAATTGCCGGGTTGTTTACAGAAGACGGAATTTGGGATGGAGGTCGGACATTCGGTGTGGCTGAAGGTCGAGCCGGGATACGACGACACTTTGAAGGTGCGGGTAGCAGAATTTCCATCGCGCGACATCAGGTAATGAACCCAATAATCGAGGTCAACGGAACATCAGCAACTGGACACTGGCTTTTGTTTCAACCATGCACAGACGCCACTAGCGGCGAGGCGGTGTGGCTAGCTGCGACCTACAACGATCAATATCTAAAGTCAGACGGCGCGTGGTTGATCGACCATTTAAGCATCGACGTTGCATTCTTCTCCCCCTACGACAAGGGGTGGGCTGAACAGCAGTTCCTTTCCGGTAGGGCTCCCTAGAAACGAAATCAGCTGTCTGGTTTGGTTGAAAGATCAGTCAAATCATCGCCGGTGAGTGACTCCCAAGCCGACAAGAAATCTGAAGTCTCCGACGACCAGAGATCAATCCACTCGTTGTCGCTATGGCCAGATCGCAAATCCACCATCTGTTTGACGCCTCGGCCAACTGTCACCCGAAGTGGGGGAGAAGGGTCTCGAATCAGTTGACCAATGCACGCCGCTACGTCTTCAGGTTCTGACGGAAACGCGTGGTCGTACCCAACGCTGAAACCCCAGTTTTTTGCCACCGGACGATATGGGCTGTCCCGATCGGGTCGACCAGTTTTCTCTCTGATGGGTGTTGCAACGGCTCCGGGCTCAACAAGACTTACGCGAATCCCGAAAATCGATGCTTCACAAGCGAGGGTTTCGGTTAGCGCCTCAACCGCCCACTTTGAGGATGAGTAAGGACCAAACATCGGTATAGCCACTCGACCGGCGACGGAAGAAATATTGATTATGTGCCCGAAAGCGTTGTCGCGCATGGCTGGAAGGGCGGCCTGCGTGCAACGAATCAAACCGAACACGTTGGTTTCGAACAGTTGCTTCCAGGCATCCACCTGAAATTCCTCAACCGAGCCAATCGGGCTCAAACCAGCGTTGTTTACGAGGACATCAATATTTCCTGCCTTTTGAAAAGCAGCATCTACTGAGTCGTCATCCTCGACGTCCAGTTGGAGAACGCGAAGGTCAAGATTCTCGCTAGACGCTATGGATTCCAGAGATGCACCCATCGAGGTGTCACGCATGGAAGCCCAGACGGTCAGTCCACTTCGGGCTAACTCCAGGGCCGTCGCACGACCGATTCCAGTCGAAGTTCCAGTAATCAAGGCGGTCAACATCACAGATAGTCTCGCGCGCGGACCACTGACATATCTCATACCCAGTTGTTTTCAGATGTTTCAGTAAGCCACTAGCCTCATCGCAGATACGTTGGGTGCAAGACGATCTGAGGGGACACTAGCTGTGGCTTTAAATGCCTTGTTAGACATTGAGTTGAGTGTGCCGGACCCGAGTTCCCTGACTGAGTTCTGGGTACGTCGAGGGATGCTCGAAAGTGCCGCAGGTGTCCTTGGAACCGAGGACCGTGACGTTCAAATACGTGCCGTCGAAGGCACATACCGACACATGTCGGAACTTCACCTTGGCTGCGAAGCCGAAAAAGATCTCATCGACATCTCCCAACGACTAGCTGATATGGGTGTCGACTCAGAAATAGTCGACACCCGGCTCACTTGTGTAGACCCAATCTTTTGCCACCGAGTTGTTGTTGACGTCACAGACCCTCACCCTCTCACTCCTACACAATCACGAGCCCACAACCCTCCAGGTGAACAGAACCGCGTGAACCTACGAGCGGAAGCAGTAGTTGAAAAAGCTCCTCGTCCTCCGCGAAGGCTCGGCCATTTCGTATTAGGAACACCGAACTTTAAAGAAGCCACCGAATTCTTCGTCGAGGGTTTAGGTTTCAAGATTTCCGATCAGATCTTGAAGGGTGTCGCAACTTTCATGAGGGTCGAACAAGACCATCACAATCTTTTAATCCACCCTGGCCCCACCTCCTACCTCAACCACTACGCGATGGAAATGGACGACGTAGACGCCATTGGCAAGGCCGGCATGGAAGTGCTGGCTGAGCGCGAAGATGCAAGTGTCGTCGGCGTCGGCCGACACGTACTTGGATCCAACATGTTTTGGTACATGCTTGATCCTCAAGGAAACATGTTCGAGTTCTTCTCCGACATCGATCAAATCGTTGATGACGAAGCATGGGACCGAGATTTCGGCCGTAGAGATTGGGAAGGCTCAGACGGTCCTGCCGGCTTTTCAGTATGGGGACCGAAAGAACCCGAGGTGTTCTTCAACCCCACCGACATAGCAACCATCGCTGCTGGTCGCGAAGCCGCCGGGCTACCCAACTGACCCCGCCGTCAAATAAGAGCTAACTGACCACTATGAGAAGCATCGAAGAACTCACAAAAGGCATAAAGGCTCGACACCAAGACCTCGATGCACACGCCCAAGAAGCTGAAACATTAGGAAAAGCGTCCGACCAACTGGTCCAAATCATGAGAGATCTGAAGGTTCCCCTGGTCAAGGTCCCAGCGGAGGCGGGCGGCGATCAATTATCAATGAACGACCAGCTCAGCTATTTCGAGGCACTCAGTTATTCCAACCCAACTGCCGGGTGGACCGGATTCAATCATGCCGGCGCGGCCGGCATGGCCGGGGCGAGGCTAAACGACTTAGGCATTGACACCGTCTTCGGGTCGGGAGCCGTCCCATTCTTCGCTGCTGTGGCGGCACCCTCTGGTCAGTTCATCTCAGTTGAAGGCGGCATCGAACTCAGCGGTACCTACCGATATGCGAGCGGAGCAACCCACGCCGAATGGTTCTTATTTACCGGTATCGAAACCAGCGAACAGCCATCAGTGCGTCTTGCTTGTGTAGCCGCTCAAGACGTAACACTTGGAGACGACTGGGATGTAATGGCGCTCAAAGGGACAGGCAGCGTTGACGCGACACTTGACTCAGTCTTTGTCCCCGACCACCTGTTAGCTGACCCGTTTGTTCCTCCCGAACGCGGCGGAACAATGTACGAAGTCGGCTACCAAGCATACGTGGCCGGGGAAAATCTTGGCTTTTCGTTAGGCGTCTGCCAACGCTTACTTGACGAAATGGTCACATATGCGACCACCAAATCTCGTGGCTTCGACGGCCGGCTAGCCGACCGAGGCGCATTCCAATACGAACTAGGAAAGTCACAACTCGAAGTTGATGCCGCTAGATCATTCGGTCTCAAAACTTTGGGCGAAGCCCACCACCAATGCGCACAAAACAGTGGTTTAAGCGAATCTGAAGAAACCAAAGTCGTAGCAATGCTGGCATTCTCAACAGAAGCCGCTGTTGATGCAGTTAGCCGGCTCTACCGCTTCGCTGGCGCTGAATCATTGTTCAGTGACAACGTGTTACAACGCTGCTTCAGAGACGCACATGGTTCAGCGCTCCACCATGTTGCTTCAAACGTTGCCTACGACAAATTCGGCAAAAATTTGTTGAAGGGCGACTGAACACGCCGACAACGCTTAGTTGCCAAGATCTTTAGTAACTGAAACTTTGGTGGTCTAAGTTGACGCTGGCCAACAATCAACCTGTGCCTCAAACAGTGAGCCACATGAGGGGGAAATATGGAACTTGGCGACGCCATCTATAGCGCAGTTACCACCAGATACTTCAGTGACGAACCAGTCACGGACGAACAACTTCAAACAGCATTTAACTATGCCCGCTTCGCCCCCCAAGGCGGAAACCGCCAACCCGTCCGTTTCATCGTGGTCAAAGACCAAGAGAAACGAAACCAACTAGCGGAGTGGTACCGGGTCCCCTGGAAGGCCTATCTAGCTGACGCGCAGACCGGAGACATCAACATCGGATCAGACAAAGCAGCGCGACTCCTCAAAAACGCTGACCATTTTGCCGACCACCTCGAGGAAGTTCCAGTCATGGTTGTCGCGTGCGCACACCTCGAAGACACCCACCCAACCGACACCGAGCTAGGACGACTATCTGTAGTAGGAGGAGCGTCGATATACCCAGCAGTACAGAACTTCATTCTGGGATGCCGCGAAGCACAACTAGGAGCGTCTCTGACCACTTTGCTGTGCCTATTCGAACCGCAGGTCAAAGAATTACTAGAAATGCCCGAAGACGCAGCAACAGTTGCGCACATAGCGGTTGGTCACAGAACCAAAGCGTTTCCCACAAAGCTTGACCGGATGGGCCTCGACGAGATTGTTTTCTCTGAGACATGGGGCGCTTCAACTTATAGCTGAACAATCCCCTTCAAGACATGAGAGCCGAGGCCCCAATTTTCTAGAAATCTGCGATGGGTGGAACTTGGTATCCGCCAAGTAAGCGTTCAAGGTATCGAGCGAACTCCAAAGTGGTGCGATCGCCGAGGTAAGGGCCAACCACTTGAATTCCAACCGGCAGTCCATCTTCGGTCCATCCGACGGGAACAACAGTTGACGGTAAATACACGTACCCAAATTGAGATGTCCAAACGATGAGATCTGAGTATGGGCGCGTTTGGCCGTCCACTGTGAGGCTTCGGGTGTACAGAGTGCCCTCATGTTGATGTTCAAACGCAGCAACGAAAGCGACCGGCGCCAACAACACATCAAAGTCATCAAAAAAGTCTGACCACAAGCGACGATTTCTGTCACGTGTCTCGGTGAGTAACAACCAGTCCCGGTGACTCATTGTTGATGACGCCGCGCGCATACGTAACCATTCATCGGCTGACGGGTCGTTGACGATTGCTTCTAATGCGGCGAGTTCATCCTCAGTGCGACCAGGAGAGGTAGCTGCTGAAATTAATGGTTGACCGACCGTGCGTACATCACTAAATGCGATACCAGGCCGTGCAGAACGATTCACGCCCACGCCATCAGTTTCAACCGCTTCGACAGCAGCCTCCAAAACGGTGGATACGGCCTCGCTTACAGGACAGTCAGGATCATCCAACCAAGAAGCAACCCGCAAGTCTCTTGGCAAACCCCGAGATGAAGGAAGATTGAGATGCCAGCCGCTTTGCATATCGCGGCGAGCACCACTGACTACATCGAAAAGCAACTCTAAATCGTCGACGGTTTTTGCTAACGGACCAAAAACATTGATGTCAGCATCAGTTAACCCATAAGAAACATGATCTACGTAGCCAAGCTGAGGAACGATTCCGTAACTGGGTTTGTGGCCACACACCCCTGCAAAATGCGCGGGTAATCGAACTGACCCACCGATATCGGTGCCGACCTCCCAAGGAGTGAGCCCAGACGCGACAGCGGCAGAAGCTCCTCCCGAGGAACCACCGGGACCGCATTGAAGATTCCACGGGTTATTGGTTACACCAAAAATTTCATTGAAGGCTTGAATATCGCCTGACCAGCGAGGCAGGTTCGTTTTTCCAAAAATAATTCCGCCAACGTCCTTAATTTTGGACACCACCTCCGCATCCTCGGTTGGCACGTGATCGGCCAATTCAACAGCCCCACCAGTCGACCGGACCCCTTCAACGGCAATGGCGTCCTTAATGGTCATCGGCAACCCTTCAAGAATTTCGCTGGGCTGATTCTCGGCCCTGCGCTGATCCGAAGCTCGAGCCAGTTCGGTAGCTCGATCCAGGTCAAGGGTCACAATCGCGTTGATCTGATCATCCAACGTTGCATTGCGTTCCACAAAATGTTCGAGGAGTTCGACGCTCGACACTTCCCGAGAAGCAAGCATTGCGAGCAAATCGGTAGCGGATTGCAGCCCGAGCGCGTCGGATGAAGAGTTTTGAGACATGAAACGAAACTAGTTCGCCCACAACTTCAAATCGCGCGATGTTGTTGTGTGGAAAGATACTTTCAACAGACCGGAGAGAAATGACTGCCCAATTACGACGCTATGAAGTCGAAGCAGGCCAGATGGACCGCCTAGTGGAGTGGTTCCCAACCATCGCAGCCGTCCGAGATCAATACGGATTCACCATCGAAGCCGCATACGCCGACACCGAAAACAGTGAATTCGTGTGGATTGTCAGTTACCCAGGCGATATCGAAGCTTTCGAAGCCGCTCTAGGCGATTACAACGACTCACCGGAACGAGCAGCAGCATTCGACGGCTTCAACTCGCCAGTTACCAAGATGCATCTCAGCTACGTGGCCAAGGCCCTATAAGCATCATCTGTCGGAGATCAGAGAAACGACACAGGAGGCACCGCTATGAGCGCAACCTACGAAGACATTGAATTCCAATCGGCAGGAGCGACGCTCCGAGGACGATTTCATAGGGGAACTAAGGCAGATGCCCCGCTAATTGTTCTCGCACATGGGTTTTCTGCGACCGCACATATGTCAATTAACGCATATGCCGAAGGCATCGCGGAGGCCGGATATCACGTCGTCGCATACGACCACCGCAACTTCGGAGTGAGCGATGGTGAACCGAGGTTCGGATTTGACCAATGGACCCAGGTTCGTGGCTACAGCGACGCCATCACACACACGCTGGGTTTAGCTGGTGTGGAGACTGACCAAGTTGTTGTCTGGGGAGAAAGCATGGGAGGCGCCAACGTTCAATACGTCGCAGCGTTCGACCCACGAGTCACGGCGGTCATAGCTCACACTCCCGGCTGCGGAGAAAAATACGTCGAGCCGGCCGCCGACTCGAGCGACTTTCAAGCGCTCAAAACCTATTCAAACGATGGGGACCTCACCGAAGAGCCAGCCACGACGATACCCGTCAGGTTCGCTGACCTCCCAACTAGTGAAGCGCCAGTCATGCTCAACTTTGAAGCCGCATTGGAATACGCGAAAACCTACGGCCAACGAGCGGGCTCACTGTGGTCAAACGACGTCACCATCGTTGTGAGAAAAGCACCAGAACTTTCAGTACCGGTCGTCGCCGCTCAACTATCTGTCCCAACCCTGTATGTAGTCGCGTCTGATGACGAAGTTGCCGGCGCATCGCCAGCCGTAGCACAGCAATGCTTCGACACCATCACCGGCCCCAAAGTTTGGGAAGATATCGAAGGCGGACATTTCGGACTTCTCCACGAAGACTCGCACCTATTCAAACAAGCCCTTGACGCAGATGTAGCGTTCCTCGCCGAACACACTTAGTTTTTTTGTGAACCCGAAGACATTACTGGCTTGGTAGTAAAGACCTGGGCTGCAACAATTAACTCATGCGTATGAAGGCCGTTGCCCTATCCCTCATCATTATCGCCTCATCGTGCGGCACTAGCCCCGAATGGGACGAATCCCACAAAACAAATTTCCTACGCGCATGCCGAAGAGAAGCTGGATACGAAAAACAAGACCTATGCACGCCTTTAGCGGTAGAAATTGAAGACAAAATCAAACTAGGAGCCTCCAAATCCTGTCTCCTGTTTGCAGCTAATGACATAGCAATCGCCGTTGAACCTGAGCAGCGAGAACAAGCCAGACAACAATTCGATAGTTGCTGACCACACGCAAATCCCGATAGTCGAGCGCGACTACCGTCCCGCAAGCCACACTGTGGCATGGACATGGGAATAGGTCTTTGGTGTTTACAGTCAACAGCAACGAACCCTCGCTCGTTCGGACAGGCATATCAAGAACTTGTCGAAGATGCCCGAATGGCAGAAGACAACGGCATCCACAGCCTCTGGCTGTCTGAACACCACGCGTATTACGACGGATACTGCCCAGCTTTGATGCCCGCCGCCGCCGCAGCGCTCGCAGCGACTGAAAGTATCCAAATAGGCACCGGGGTGCTATTGCTCCCACTACATGAACCACATCGAGTGGCCAACGCAGCAAACCTTCTCAATGAGCAATCTTCGGGCAGATTCCACCTCGGTGTCGGCATGGGGTATCGACCGATCGAATTCGAAATCAAACAACGAGATATGAGTCAACGGCTGAAACTAATGAACGCCGGTCTCGATGCGCTGCATTCGACAACACAAACCCCCACCTGGGTAGGTATTAGCAGCGAGAAAGCAGCCGAACGAGCAGGACGACGAGGACTCGGCCTATTTATCTCAGGAGCGTTCTCAAAAGACGTAGTCAACACACTCATACGAGCTCACAGAACCGCATGGGAAAAATCAGATCCCAACCAGGACACCCCGCCGCCAGTGGGTCTGCTCCGAAATCTGTGGATCGTCGACTCACCGGCCGAACGTCGTCAAGCTTTAAACTGGGTCCGGTCCAGTTATCTGGTGTACGCGGGACTCGGCTGGGGTGCAGATAACACAGGCGTCGACTTCGTAAGCCAGATAGAAACATCGATGGACGAAGTCGAAAAGTCAGCGACCGTCGGATCAGCCGAAGAGATCGCCGCAGAATTAGATGGCTACGACGTCGACCTAGTCGTATGCCGAATCGGCTACGACCAACCGCCTCGAACCGCGTTGACCGAAGTGATCGAACGCATAGGACGCGAACTAGCCCCACTCGTCAAAGACTCAGGAGTGAAACTATGAGACTCCTCCTAGACCTACGAAACGTAAGCGAACTCGCTGAGCGTGAACAACTAGCGCGCGAAGCTGACGAACATGGCATATGGGGCGTCGTAGTTACAGGACCACGAGGCGGAGAATGCGTTGAAGCCAGCGCAATAGCAACAGCCACTCACCATGTTTCCATCGTCGTTGACGTAGACGGTAACGATGTTCACCCAACGACACTGGCTGAAGAGATCTCAGTTCTAGACCAAATCACCAAACGTCGAACCATGATCATCTTCCGAGGGCCCTCAAGATCTAGAACATCACTAGCGGCGCTATTGGGTGGACTGCCCGTCGAAGGCGTCATCTTGTCGCCACCCCCAGCTCAAGCATCCATACCGGTCTACTCACCTGAAGACATCCCTGAAACAAACCTTCCAGAAGACCTGACGCAACTCGCCGCGATTGTCGATAAATATCGTGATTCTCAGGCACCGTTCCTTATCGTCTCCTGGGCGCGATCAATCAAACAACTCGCGCGTCATGCCGTGGGTCGAGCTGCCTCAACGGACTTTCCGCAGATGGTTGCTGACATGGCAGATCAAATTGATCCGATTGACCAATGAAGGTCACTTAAGAGCGATAACTTCCAGCAGCGTGCTCCGCTCTAAGTGCCGCATCTGGCGTGTTCTATGTAGCGCATTGACGGTATTCACCGTCGCGTGCGCCCCCGATACCTCAGATAGAGCTGCCAGCGACACAACCACTCAACCACAACAATCAAGCACAACGATCGAAGTTCCAACAACGAGCACGTCTACTCCTTCAACTATCCCAGTCACCTCCATCGCTCCCACCACCTCAGAACAACCGACGACAACAGTCGAAACCACCACAACAACAATCGCGACGACCACAGCACTGCCCGTTCCCACAATAGGAATAACCCGATACGGCATCCCAGTCCGAATCTCTGAACCTACAGAGGAAGGCTGGGAGGTGTTCGACCCCTGCGGGGATCCTCAAACGATTTCAAAAATCTTTCCGATTCAAGAAACACAAGTAGTGCTCGATCCAGGTCATGGAGGCAAAGATCCCGGCGCGCTTGGGCCGACGGGGCTAAAAGAAAGTGAACTCAATCTCAAAGTCGCGGTCGCGGCGGCCCAACTATTGCAGGAGCAAGGCTTTCCAACATTGTTGACCCGAACTGGGGACTATTACATCGAACTCGACGAAAGAATTGCGCTTGGCGACGCGGCCAACGCAACCGCGCTGGTATCAATCCACCACAACGCACCAATTGCTGCGAAATCAAACAAACCAGGCACCGAGGTCTTCGCCCAAACCGGAGATACAGAATCGGCGCGACTAGCCGGGTTACTCCACAAAGAAGTCTTCGAAGTCCTCAACAACGTGGACGGCATTCAATGGACGTCGAGGTGGGATGCAGGAGCTTTACGGGTAGTGAACTCCGAAGGTGGAGACGCGTACAGCCTCGTTCGTAAACCAGAAACAACAAACGCGCTCTTAGAGGTCGCGTATCTAGCAAGCCCATCAGAGGGCACCTTCATGGCTCAAGATGGCTATGTTCAACTAGTCGCACCCTCCATAGCTGCGGCGATCAAAACATTCCTCACCACCGATCAAAGCGGCACTCCACTGCTTGAGCGAGCTCGGATTCACAACCCGTCGGGAGGACGAAGAACATGTCCAGACGTTGACCTTGAATAAAAAGGCCGACTGGAAACCAGCAGCAGGTGACCGCGCCTAACTTGGTAGACACTCATCAGCGAACGGAGATTGTGTGGATACTCAACTGACTTACCTGGCTTGGAGCGCCTTCCTATGCATAGTGCTGTGGCTTCCATATGTACTTGAGCGGATTCAAAGCCAAGGTCTCGGAAATGTTCTCACCTACCCAGAAAATCCGCCAGCCCCGGCAGCGTGGGCTCAACGAGCCCAACGAGCACACCTCAACCTTGTCGAGAATCTCCCAGCTTTCGCAGCACTTGTGATCATCGCCCACCTCACCGGCGTCGACGCCGCGGGTGGGGCAGCACTGTTTTTCTGGGCCCGAGTCGTACACGCTGTCGTGCACATTATGGGTATCTCCTACGTCCGCACTCTCGCCTTCGCTGCAAGCTGGGTAGGGATGCTCATGATCTTCTTTTCAATTCTGTAAACCGGTTCGACTCAGCGGACTCGATTCAACCATCACCGATGGTGATAGTGCCGCGCATACCGGTGTGGAGTGAGCAAAAGAATTCGTAGGTGCCGGGCTGAGAGATCTCGATAGTTGCTGAGCTTCCGCCTCCAACGATGCCACTATCGAACTCTCCGGTAGGGTTTTCCGGTGTCCCGGCTGTCACGCTATGAGCCTCAGGATCAGCGTTGAAAAAGCTGATTTTGCCGGGCACTGCAGCCTCAACTGTCTGATAATCAAAGTCAGAAATCAGGTTGGTGTTGCCAGCAGTTCGAGATCCAAGCACGGCGGTAGGATCCGCCAAGGGCCAAATTGAGGGATTCCACATGGAGAAGGCACCGAGTTGGTTGTCATGTCCTCTGTCTGCCCAAGCATGAATCATCCAACCTTCACTGGCATCACCTTGAGGCCTATCTAACGGACCATCTGCTGCCCCTGAACATACCGACGGGAGTACCGTCACGTCTTGGCCGGCAAGTCGACACAAGTTGTAGTGGATGTGCCAATTATCCAGTGGTCCGCTGAAGCCCTCGAAGTGGTTGTTCCCAGCTGCAGCGAAAGGTTGATAAAACGCGGCGCCAGCAATTTCAACGTCCACACCCTTCCACGCCCCATCTTTGCAGCGGCCTAAAGCACCGAAAGGTGGAGCGGCATCGTCGGCTGCCACGAATAGCAAGATTTCGGGAGCAGACGGACTGAACTTGCCGTCCACGATCAAAGGAAAGTTGGTGAAATGCGAACCCATGTTGGGTGTTTGAGTGCCATCAGGAAAATATCCGGCAGCGCAAGCATCATTCACATCCTCAAACCGACGAACTGTGCTCTCGACCGCGTCAAGCTGTTCAACTAAAAGACCAAGCTCAACCGAGGTCATGTTGAGCTCTTCAGGTATCGGCGCACCGGACTCGAAGAGATCTTTCAGATCCTGGAACGAACAGGGCAATTCGACAGTTTGGCAGCGAGTCTGACTTGCTTTGGGTCCTTCAATCAGTGCTGGGATAATCTGATCGCCGCTCTGAGTAAAGACATACCTGGTGTAACCAACACGACCCATAGGCGTGTCGGGCATCACTGAAGGGGCGAACGCATCTAGAGCCGGTGCGTTCTCGGTGTGGTCCAACGCCAATGTCGGATCATCGGAGTCCAATAAGACAGCTACGTTGCTGACCGTTGTGCTCGTCGTAGATATCGCAGCCGTAATGGGCGTGACAGTCGAATCTGTAGCTTCGCTGCTCGTTCCCTGTGAAGACAAACCCGATTCATTGGCACTCGAGCAAGCCGCAATCAGCACAAACCCCGCTACCCATGCAAGCCTTTGAAATTGCAACCGGACCATTGGCCCATTGTGGTGCATCAAAGTTCACAAGCCAAAGACTTCACGCATCTAAACCCTGAAAAAGGACACCTCACTCAATTATCAAGTGGCGGACACGGCGATCAACTGGAACGATGGAACATTCCAAGGAGGCGGTAATGGAAAATTTTGGTGGAAAGATGGCAGTTGTTACCGGCGGCGGAACCGGCATGGGACGCGAACTCGTTCGCCGGCTAACAGCGAACGGATGTCACGTCGCCATGTGCGACGTCAATCCCGACAACATGGCGAAAACCGAAGAGCTCGCGCTCGCAGAAACAACCCATACCGTCCGTCTCACCTCCCATGTGTGCGATGTAGCCGATGAAGCTGATGTGCTGGCCTTTCGTGAACAGCTCCAGGCTCGGCATGGAGTTGAACACCTCGACCTGGTTTTCAACAACGCTGGAATCGGTGGCGGAGGCAGCTTCGTCACCGACGAAGATCGGATGGCGTGGGAAAAAACCTTCGACGTCTGTTGGTACGGCGTGTACTACGGAAGCCGCGCCTTCCTACCGCTGCTGGTTCAAAGCGATGAGGGTCACCTGGTCAACACAAGCAGCATCAACGGATTCTGGGCGACAGTAGGTCCACAGGTACCTCATACCGCTTATTGCGCCGCAAAATTCGCGGTCAAAGGCTTCACCGAAGCACTCAACATCGACCTGCAACTCCACGCCCCTCACGTAACTGCCCACGTTGTAATGCCGGGCCATATAGGAACAGAAATAGGTCTCAACAGTACCGCTGCCCACGGCGGACCAGACTTAGAACGACTCCGAAAGAACCTTGCAGAACGAGGAGCCGATGTGGACCAGATGACCGACGCTGACCTCACCAACCTGGCCACATTACAAGGCGAACGTTTCCGAGACGAAGCCCCCACAACCGCAGAACAAGCCTCGGAGATCATCCTCAACGCAATACGGGAAAACCGTTGGCGAATCCTGGTCGGTGATGACGCAGCAGCGATTGACGAACTAGTTCGCGAAGACCCCGAATCGGCCTACAAACCCGAATTTCTGGAACGCATAGTCGACCGCGGTCACCTGAACTTTTTCAATCGGCGTTAAATCTGGGCAAAACCAACGGATAAGTTGCGGAACATGCAACTTGCTCAAGGACCCAGAGTCAGATTCTCGCCGTTCTATCGAAAATCAGAAGCCGCTGGAATTCAAACAGCAACCGTCTACAACCGCATGGTTCTCCCATTAGCCACTGAAGACCCCGAAGCGGACTATGAAGCACTAACACAACGCGTCGCCCTGTGGGACGTCGGCTGCCAACGTCAAGTTCAAGTGCAAGGACCAGACGCCCTCAAACTGTGCCAGTACATCAGTGCACGAGATTTATCCCAACTGAAAATAGGCGTAGCAAAATATGCTCCGCTCTGCGATCACCAAGGACGCCTTATTAACGACCCGGTCGCCCTCAGAGTCGATGAGGACACCATCTGGTTCTCCATCGCCGACTCAGACATCCTTCTCTGGGTCCGCGCAGTAAGCGGCGAACGCGAAGACAACGTCGAAATAATCGAACCAGATGTTTCACCACTAGCCGTGCAAGGCCCGCGAGCCACAGACACCGTTGCCGCAGTATTCGGAGAATGGGTCCGCGAACTTAAGTTCTTTCACTTCAAACGAATCAACCATGAAGGAATCCCATTGGTCGTGTGCCGATCTGGATGGAGCAAACAAGGTGGATTCGAATTGTTTCTAGAAGATGCAAACAAAGGCGAGCAGCTATGGGACCTGATCTGGGCGGCAGGAGAACCACATGGCATCGGCGTAGGAGCACCCAACTACGCCGAACGTATCGAAAACTTTCTACTCGCGTGGGGATCTGACACAGACCCCGACAGCGATCCATTCGAAGCAGCAATAGGGGATTACGTTGACCTCGGAGTCGAACACGATTTCGTCGGAAAAAAGGCGCTCCTCGCCAAACGAGAACAAGGCCCCACCAGAGAATTGAAAGGGTTACTCATCGACGGAGAGCCACTCAATCCAAACCCTGAACCAGTTGGACTACAAAATCCCAACGGCACCCGCGCAGGCGAAACTCGAGTCATTGCCTACTCACCTCGGTACAAACAAAACCTGGGATTAGCCATCATTGAAGTGCCACACAACCTCCCCGGCACCAAATTGCAGGTAGAAACCCCGAACGGGTGGCGTCCAGCGACAGTTACTGACTTACCATTCGACCTGTAGTCAGGCCGATCTCACGGTAGCCTGACCACATCCGCGGGCGTAGTTCAATGGCTAGAACCCCAGCCTTCCAAGCTGATGATGCGAGTTCGATTCTCGTCGCCCGCTCCAACCAGAACTCAACCCCGCAATAGGGGACACGGACCACCACCCCGATAGAATTTCGCGCTTGTGAAGACCACCGTTACAACAGTTGACCCCGCAGATCTCGAAATCGTCGAAAACTCAGACGACGAAATCACCGATGGCGCTGACGAAACACAGGACCGTACCTTCGGCCCCAGAGTCAAATTGACCGTCGAAGTTGATCAGGAAACCTTCGAAGAAGCCATTGAACAAGCCTTCCGAAAAATCGCCAAGGAAGTTCGAGTACCAGGATTTCGAAAAGGCAAGGTTCCTCGCCCCGTGCTCGAATCCCACATAGGGACAGAATACGCAAGAGCGCAAGCCCTCGAAGACGCGATTCCTGGTTACTACGCTGACGCAGTCAGATCAGAAGCGGTCGACGTCATAGCTGCACCAGACCTATCTCTGACAGGGGGAGAAGAGAGTGGTCCAGTTTCTTTTGAAGCCGTCGTAGAGACTCGCCCCACGATTTCAGTGAGCGGTTACGCGGACCTCGAAGTCGAAGTAACCAAACCAACCCCAAGTGACGAAGAAGTACAAGAACAACTCGATGTCCAGCGACGCCAATCGGCGGAACTGATCGACGTAGAACGGCCAGCAGCTTCAGGTGACCAAGTATCCATCGACATCCAAGGAACAGTCGACGGTGAAGCGCTCCCAGGACTTACCGCCGACGACTACCTCTACGCAGTAGGTAGTGGCGGGATAGTCGAAGAGGTAGATGAACAGCTTGAAGGAGCAAAAGCTGGAGACGAACTTGAGTTCAGCGCTAGCCATCCCGTGCAAGACGACGTCACAATCGACTTCGCAATCAAGGTCCAAGCAGTCAAAGAAGAAGTTCTCCCCGAACTAAACGACGAATGGGTCGAGGAAAACACCGAACACGACTCTGTCGAAGAACTCAGATCCGAAACCATCCAACGAATGAAAATGATGCGGATCTTCCAAGCAAACGCAGCCATGAGAGAAAACACGGCGACGGCACTCGCTGAACTTGTCGAAGAGTCAGTACCAGATTCGATGGTCAACGGGGAAATGTCCGAACAATTACAACAACTAGCCATGCGACTCCAAGGGCAGGGAATGAATCTCGAAACCTGGATGCAAATGACTGGACAGGACCCAGAGTCATTCACCCAAGAATTACGTGAAGCAGCTGAAAGATCAGCCAAGGTCGACCTAGCCCTCCGTTCAATAGCTGCGAAAGAAGCCATCGAAGTCAACGAAGATGACATAGAAGAAGAACTAGAAAGAATGGCTGAACAATTTCAGACATCTGTCGACGATCTGAGACACCAAATTGAAGACCAAGGTGATGGACTCGGCCCCATCGAAGCTGAAATTGGGAAAAGAAAAGCACTCGAATGGCTGGTCGCTGAAGTCAAACTGATGGACGAAGATGGCAATACCATCGATCGCGAAGACATGGAACTCCCCGACTTGACCGAATCCGACTCAGATGAACAGGTCGACAGCGCTACGGTTGACACAGGCGAACCACAACCCGAAGACGATTCAGAAAAGGATGAGGAACAGTGAGCATTGACCCACAGAACTACCTAGTCCCCACAGTCGTAGAACAAACCAACCGAGGAGAGCGCGCCTACGACCTTTATTCACGCCTCCTCAAAGAAAACATCATCTTCTTGGGAACTCCCATCGACGACACAATTGCCAACCTGGTGTGCGCCCAAATGATCCATCTCGAATCAGAAAACCCCGATCGAGACATCAACATCTACATCAACTCACCCGGTGGTGATATCAACGCTTTGTTCGCCATATACGACACGAGCCAATACATCAGAAACGACATCACAACCATCTGCCTCGGCCAAGCAGCCTCCGCCGCCGCGGTTCTCCTAGCAGCAGGTACTCCCGGAAAACGAATGGCTCTTCCACACGCAAGAGTTCTCCTTCACCAGCCCTACGGTCAGGCCATGGGACAAGCCACAGACATCGAACTCGCCGCCCGAGAAATTGACAGGATGAGAGACCTTCTCGAAGGAATCTTGGCCCACCACACCGGTCAAGACCTCGAACGCATCCACACCGACACCGATAGAGACTTCATCATGGACGCAGAAGCAGCCAAAGAGTATGGAATTATCGACGACGTGATTGATAGCCGCGAAGTGGCGGAAGATGGGCCAATACGAGCTGCCTGATAATTCTGCTGTCAATAAGCAGAATCACTCGGTACTCTCATCTCATACCCCAAACAACCAGCAATGCACAAGGCAGCACAGCGTTTACCTTGGAACGTCCCCTCGTTCTGACCCGACTGTGCCATCCTTAGCAAACGGCTATCGATCCAAGTTGGGTCGAATAACCAGAACGAGGTATTGGTAACGTGGCGAAATTCGGAGAGGGCGGGGAGCTACTCAAATGCTCCTTCTGCGGAAAATCTCAGAAACAAGTCAAAAAGCTTATTGCCGGCCCAGGTGTCTACATCTGCGATGAGTGCATTGATCTATGCAACGAAATCATCGAAGAAGAACTGGCTGACACTACCGAAGTCAGCTTCGACGAAGTTCCCAAGCCCTCTGAGATCTTCGGCTTTCTCAACGAATACGTCATCGGACAAGAACGAACGAAGAAAATACTCTCGGTCGCCGTCTACAACCACTACAAACGGGTGCAATTCGGGCAAAGCCTCGAATCAGACGTCGAAATTGCCAAATCCAACATCATGCTGATCGGCCCCACCGGGTGTGGGAAAACGATGATGGCCCAAACATTGGCTCGCATGCTCAACGTGCCCTTCGCTATGGCTGACGCCACAGCACTCACCGAAGCCGGGTATGTGGGCGAAGATGTTGAAAATATTTTACTCAAACTCATCCAGGCCGCCGATTACGACGTGAAGAGAGCCGAAACCGGCATTATCTACATCGACGAGATCGACAAAGTCGCTCGTAAAGCCGAAAACCCTTCAATAACCCGAGATGTGTCGGGTGAAGGTGTTCAACAAGCACTTCTAAAAATCCTCGAAGGAACTCAAGCATCGGTACCACCCCAAGGTGGACGCAAACACCCACACCAAGAGTTCCTCCAAATAGACACAAGCAACGTTCTCTTTATCTGTGGCGGCGCCTTCGACGGATTAGAACGAGTCATCGCTGACCGGATAGGCCATCGAGCCGTCGGGTTCGGTGCAGACGTCAAATCGGTCAACGAAAGAGCCAATCTTGAACTCTTACCCGAAGTCCTGCCCGAAGATCTCCAAAAGTACGGACTCATTCCCGAATTCATCGGTCGTCTCCCGGTCGTAGGAGTCGTAGATGAACTCGACCATGCAGCGCTAACCAGCATTCTCCTAGAACCCCGTAATGCGCTGATAAAGCAGTACCAACGTATGTTTGAACTTGACGGTGTTGAACTCGAATTCACCGACGAAGCAATCACGGCGGTCGTTGATCAAGCCATTCTCCGCAACACAGGAGCACGTGGGTTGCGCGCGATCCTTGAAGAGGTCCTACTAGGGGTCATGTACGAGGTTCCCGGTAGGGAAGACATCGCTCGATGCATCATCGACCGAGATGTCGTACTCGACAAGGTAAACCCGACCCTGGTGCCACGCAGGGATGACAGCGGTGGCGAGCGCCAGGCTTCCTAAGCGGACAAGAAACCGCCAAAGCGCAACAGACAACACATCGAAACCCCTACGCACCTACGACGAGGCGTTGCAGTGGCTCCAAGGGCATTACAACCTTGAACAACACCTCGGGAGAGATGAAACAACTCATCCTTCCCTAGAACGAATGAATCTGTTGATGGAACTCCTCGGGAACCCTCAACGCGACATTCCCGCGATCCACATCACGGGAACAAACGGCAAAGGCAGCACATCACGAATGTTGGTGGAGCTCATCAGCGCAACCGGACTTGATGTCGGCAGCTACAGCTCGCCTCATATCGACCGTGTCAACGATCGCATCACGATCGCCAACGAACCTCTTGATGACGAATCGATGACCCTGGCACTGTCGGAGATCGCTCAAGTCGAACCATGGGTTGTAGAAGCAACTGGTCAGCCACCGAGTTATTTCGAGGTTTTATGCGCCGCCGCATATAACTGGTTTGCTGCCATGGCAGTAGACGTCAACGTGATCGAAGTCGGAATGGGTGGCAGGTGGGATGCCACAAACGTCATTGATGCCCAGGTCGCGGTCATCACCAACATCGGTCCAGACCACCTGGAAATCATTGGTCCGACGCTTACTGATGTCGCCAGAGAAAAAGCAGGCATCATCTCCGACGACACACACGTGATTTGTGGAGAGACCGCCCCGGATCTCATTGACGTCGTCGCCAATGGCCCGCATCGAGAGATGTGGCAACGCCACGTCGAATTTGATGTCGACGAAGACCA
>ENA-UPTF01000645-UPTF01000645.1-marine-metagenome-genome-assembly--contig:-NODE-645-length-23846-cov-4.570449_pt1 | contig 23846 bp, 26 predicted proteins | sample MGYA00238166_ERZ767019 | MGnify/ENA primary metagenome ERZ767019 (study PRJEB28930, sample SAMN06266391) | marine metagenome | isolation source: Sea water from 250 m depth | place: Atlantic Ocean | study... | reverse complement strand
TGGTTTTGCGGCCCGCACTTTGACCGGCCCCAGCCTAAGCCCAATAGGTCAACTCGTTACAAGAGTTCTGATCCCACTTTTAAGAATCCCGAACAAGCCAGTAGCGGGCCCTCCTAAAAGGTTTGCACAATCTATCGGGCTCGGATTTAGTATCGCTGCACTCGTCACTTTTTACCTCGGAGATTCCGTAGTAATAACCAGATATTTGATTGGTACCTTAGGATTATTTGCCTCAATTGAAGCATTCCTCGGATTTTGCACAGGTTGTTACGTCTTTGGTTGGCTTATGAGATTTGGAATAATTCCAGACTCGGTCTGCGAAGACTGCAAAATTGACTACCCGGGCGCACAAACCGATACCGGCAAAGTCTAATGCACCCTCATTTCTACACAGCTGTGATATAAATTTAATCTTCTGGTAGAAACATCTCCGTGACACTGTCGGGCCGAGTTAGCGATATATGGAAAAAATCCTCGGCATCTGCAGCGCCATGCCAGTGCTTCTCTCCAGCAGGTATAAATGCTGTATCTCCTGCCTTCATCCGAATTTCTTCGGATTCATTAGCTACGATGCCAACCCCTTCAGTAGCAAACAAAATTTGATCACTCGTGTGTGTGTGAAAATGATTCTTTGCTCCGTCGTAGAAAGACACAAGAGAGAAGCTATATTGATCCGTCTTAGGATCTCCCACAAGAGGTTTTCTAGTAACTTTACCACCGTAAAATAATGGGGCATTGGTTGCATCCTGGGCCTCGATATTTTCCTGTCTAACTACTTCCATTTATTATCTCCTCTACATTAACTTAATATGCTTATAAAACTTTGGTTCAACCTAGTTTTTATAGTCTAAGATTTATCGATAACAGCAAATCCAGTGTAAGGCTGCAGAACTTCCGGTATAACGACACTGCCATCTTCCTGCTGAAAATTTTCCATTATTGCAATCATTACCCTAGGTATCGCAAGACCCGATCCATTAAGCGTGTGCAAAAGGCGTGGTCTACCCCCTCCGTCAGGTCTATATCGTATCGAGGCTCTTCTTGATTGAAAATCGGTACAATTTGAGCATGAGGAGACTTCCAGCCATTCCTCGGTACCGGCCCCCCACATCTCCACGTCATAACTTTTTGCGGCGGCAAAACCTAAATCTCCAGTGCACAGCTCAAGAACCCTATGCTGGATGCCCAATTTTTCACAAACTCGCTCAGCATCTCCAACAAGAAGTTCTAGTTCATCGTATGAAACGCCCGGCTCAACAAACTTATACATCTCCACTTTGTCGAATTGGTGAACCCTTTTTATCCCTCTGGTATCTCGACCAGCAGAAAATTTCTCTCGACGCCAACACGGCGTATGAGAAACAAATCTCATTGGAAGCTGTGAGTAATCTATTATTTCCTGGCGGAACATCCCGGTCACTGGAGCTTCTGCAGTTGGAACCATGAAGAGGTCATCCTCCAAGTCGTGGTACATATTTTCTTCAAAATGTGGGAGATGACTTGACCCCGTTACAGTCTCCCGATTAACCATGTAGGGAAGATATAGCTCATCATATCCGTTCTCTGAAGTATGTAAGTTAAGCATCCACTGTATGAGGGACCTTTGAAGAGCCGCACCTTTCCCTCTAAGTACATAAAATCTCGACTGTGCCAGTTTAACTCCACTCTGAATATCAATAATCCCAAGATCCTCCCCGATCTCCCAATGTGGTTTCGCCTCAAAATTGAATTCGGGCTTATCTCCCACAACCCTAATCACGACGTTACTCTCTTCATCATCACCAACAGGCACGGTGTCGGAAGGTATATTTGGAATATTCAACAAAATCGAATCAAGTTTTATCGAAATATTGCGTTCTTCTTCTTCTAATTTCTTGATTCGACCACCGACTTCTCTCATCTCATCAATCAAGTCCACGGGTTTTTCCTTTGAGTGACCTATTTCCCGTGAAACGTCGTTTCTTCTTGCTCTGAGGTCATCTAATTCCACGATAACTGACCGTCTTTGCCTATCAAGATTAGAGGCTTCCAAAATTGGAATATTTATACCTCGCCTAGTGGCAGAATCTTCAAGAATTTCAGAATGTTCTCTTATTACATTTATATCAATCAACTGCTAATTATCTCTTCCAATACAGGTAAGTATGCTCACGTCCATATTCTATATACATATCACCATCATATGGTGATCCACTTCTACTAAAACCCAATTAATTCATATGTGTGTAAACAGATTACCATTACGAATAATGTCAAAATCGCTCCATCGATTGACGATTAATACTTTTTTCTTAAATTTCTACCTGCATTTTTTGCTTTTCCTATTCATTACTACCTATACTGGAAATTCATTTCATGAAAGAGTAATTACGTATTCTTTAACTACAAGATAAAAATAATAGGTAAATTTATTTAAAATTATCTCGCTTTTTCGAATATCGTTGTCTTTGTTGTTAAAATATTGACATTATCGCAACTGAATATATAATGTATCGTACGAAAGGCTCTTAGGTGACGAGACTATAGATAAACATAGAAATTGGAGAGGCCTTATATTTTCATAGGTGTAGACCTATGATTCTAGATAGTGCGCCTGCCGATAGTTCAATTTGCCCTTCGCCATCAAGATACTGTTCAAACAGGTTCTGACTAATCGAATTAATGAGGATTGTCATACGAATCCCATATCGATAGGAGGATCAAATGCTTCCCGGCATATCTTTGAAACCAGTTACTAGAGAAGATGTCCATTGAATCTCCGAATTGCTATCAGATCATTAAGTTTTCCAGAGATGCTTTGGCCACTCCGGCTGAGATGACCCGGTCCATAGAGGCTATGAATCATCGATAAGGCTAAAAAACTCGGGTACTTTTGGGAAAAAGATCTTTGAATCTGATCCGACAAGATCCATATTTGGAACCGACATCACCGATGTTGCAAACTTCCACCTTACGGTCAATCACGAAAAATATCGCTATTTACCCTCCAAAAGCTGACCACCTCCAAAAAAACTAAGCGACAAAAATGGAACCTTTCGGTTCAAGAGCGTTTACAAAATAATCGATCATCGAATCTCTCTTCAATGCAATCTAGCTCAACGTCCTATTCCCAACTATTGGGAGTCCAAGATTTGATTTAAATACGAAATTCTTCCAGCAAGCATATAATCTATCAATGTCTCAGAATCCAGAGAGTAACGTAGAAATCACAGATTATGCAGAAGAACTTATGTCAGTTCCGAGAGCTCACGTTCGTATGGAATATTTTCAGACGGACTCAGGAGTGATGCTCACCCACGAGGGGCACGAGCTGGTTAAGTGCCCTTTGACAAGGTCCGGTATGGCAGCAGCAGGATTCATGTCGCAGGCGATGGGTGTAAATCTCCCATCTCTTGAAGAAACCGTAAATGTAAGAGTTTCGACAGGAGTTTTATTCAGAGTAATAGCCATAGCAGGTCTCGACTTCGAAAACGAGGCATCCTTTACAATTCTGGATCGTATGCTCGAAGAGGCAGAATTACAAAGGGGTTCTGCTTCTGGGTCGGAATAAAAACAGGACCTGACAGAAAAATGGATTCAAAAAAACCGCAATCTTCCTCTCACATCCCCAATGGGAACCACTTCGATAGAATTAACTATGCTGAACTGGAAGTCGGTGCTGTCGTGTCACACCAATCCTACACACTCGACAGGGAATCAGTAAAAAAATACGTATCGGCTGTCAAAGACACATCAGCTCATCCTAAAACTAATACTGTTGACCCCGCTCCACCAATGTCCATAGCTGCATTAAGCCTTCGAGGAGTTGTTAATGATTTGAAGATTCCTGGCGGGACATTACATATTGGACAAGAATTGGTTTTTTTAAAGCCGGTGAACGTCGGAACGCATCTGGAATGTACAGCCATTCTTTCGTCCAACAGCGTGCGAAGGGAATTCCGATTCATTGTCGTAGATTTGAACGTGAGAGACGATCTAAACGACTACGTGATGAAGGGAAAAAGTACAATAATGCTACCGGTCGACATCTCAGGGTAGTAAAGGAATTGTCTACAACAATGGAAAACGGTGACCCAATCATTGAAGTTATCAAGGAAATAACTTCCGAACAGGTGTTGCTTTACGCTGAAGCTTCAGGAGATTTTAATCCTATACATGTTAATAAGGAATTTGCGGAAAATTCACAATTTGGCAGAAACATTGCACATGGAATGATGATAGCAGCAACGATTTCAGAGTCTATGTCTCTGACATTCGGCGAATCCTGGCATCATTCAGGCAAGGTAAAAATTAGATTTCGGTCTCCAGCATACCCGGGAGATACCGTCACTACATCAGGACAGATCCAAAAGATGATAGCTTCAGAAGAAGGTACAGAAATAAAATGCTCTGTATTAGTAACAAACCAGACAGGAGAAACGCTCATCTCTGGAAATTCTTCGGTCATTATTTCGAGTTAGATCTACCTAACCAAAACATTTAGGAGTAAGAATCTTGTCCGACCAAATAACAGTGGCAATAGACGCGATGGGGGGTGATAATGCCCCTTCAGCGCCGGTGGAAGGAGCTGTACTAGCAGCTCGAAACACCCAAACCAGAATTCTGCTTGTAGGAGACAAAGACCCTGTGGAAGCAGAATTGAATAAACATGATACAGAAGGATTACAGATTTCGGTCATTGGATCTGAAGGAAAGATAGAGGACTCTGAAGCACCGGCTCTCGCTCTCCGTCAAAAACCTCGATCATCTGTATTAGTTGCTACGGGACTTGTAAAAGCTGGAACTGCTGATGCAGTCATATCTATGGGTTCCACTGGAGGATCCATGGCAGCAGCAGTGGTGATACTAGGAACAATTAAGGGGATAGAAAGACCAGCTATAGGCGGTCCAATTGTAGGTTCCGCGCCAAACCAAACCATATTGGATCTAGGTTCTAATATTGACTGCAAACCTACTCAACTCCTCGGTTTTGGAATTCTTGGATCTGTTTTTAGCAAAGTTCTTTTGAATATAAATGATCCGAAAATCGGTGTACTAAGCGTGGGCAGTGAGCAAAGCAAAGGAAATGCTCTAACAAAAGAAGCTTCTTCACTATTTTCCAAAAGTGGGCTTAACTTTATAGGAAACGTAGAAGGAAACGACCTCGTTAAGGGAATCGCCGATGTGGTGGTCTGCGATGGTTTCGTCGGCAATGTACTGTTGAAGTTGGTAGAAGGCATCGGGACTGAATTAGGCCTTCAGCTGCAGGCAGCACTCTCAGACAAAATGCCACCAGAGGACCTTAAGAAACTTGTGCAGGAACTTCATAGTAAGAATAATGTCGTCGACTCACGAGGCGGTGGACCAGTGTTTGGTGTGAATGGGGTTAGTATTGTGGGACATGGCAGCGCCAGTCCCGGTACTTTTGAACGCTCCGTAAGCTTAGCAAGAATGTGTATTGAAACTAGGTTAATAGAAGAGATGAATGAACAGGTTCCTAGAGTCATGGCACTCGCATCTGATTAGCCCAAAATTTATTTATGAGCCAACAAGAAACTTAGGAAGTTCATGACCCCAGAAAAACAAAATAGACTCGACGGAAAATTTGCCCTAGTAACTGGAGCCTCAAAAGGAATTGGCAGAGCCGCTGCTCTTGAGCTTGCCAGGATGGGTGCCAGCGTTGCCGTGAACTACAATTCCTCCCACGATGCCGCTATTGAGACTGAGAAGGCAATTAAAGATTGCGGAGTTGACGGTTTCACCGTTCGTGCCGATGTTGGCAAACTAGATGCTGTTAATTCAATGATCGATATAGTCAATGACAGATTCGGTCAGATTGATATTCTAGTAAACAATGCCGGAATCATTGACGACGGATTACTACTTCGTATGACTGATGAAGCCTGGGAAAAAGTCATTGATACTAATCTTAATGGAACTTTTTACTGCACCAGAGCAGTGATCAGGTCCATGGTCAGGGCCCGTTGGGGGAGAGTTATAAATATAGGCTCAGTGGTGGGTCTCAGAGGGAACGTTGGGCAAACAAACTATACTGCTTCCAAGGCCGGAATCATTGGATTTACTTACGCCTTGGCCAAGGAAGTCGCCACCAGGAACATAACGGTCAACACCGTGACACCAGGCTACGTAAACACGGAGACCGTAGAAGGCTTAACGGAAAAACAAAAAGACATGATTATGGCCTGGATACCTATGCAACGATTTGGCGAGACAGATGATATTGCCGGTATGGTAGGTTACCTAGCTAGTCCCCGAGCAAGCTACGTGACTGGGCAAATCATCAGTGTTGATGGAGGAATGGCTATTTAGATGGGTTTTAAATACTCAGGTAGTCCTATAACGATATGACCGAATCCCCCAAAAGAGACTTTGACTCAAAAGTTGTGCTAGTCACAGGAGGCTCGCGCGGTATCGGTAAAGCCATTGCTTTGGAGTTTGCCAACCGTGGTGCAGATATAGTCTTCAACTATCTACGAAATCATGCGGCAGCAGAAGAATGCTACCAAGAAATCAAATCAATAGGAGTGAACTGCCTGAAGGTCCAAGCTCATTTGGGCGAACCCGACAAGATATATAACCTCTTTGATCAAGTAGATTCAAAAATGGGCAAACTAGATGTTTTGATAAATAACGCAGCATCTGGGGTACAGCGGCAAGCACATGATTTAGAACCAAAACACTGGGATTGGACAATGAATATCAACGCCCGAGCCCCATGGATATGCTCGGTGGAGGCATCTAAATTGATGATCCAGGGTGGAAGTATCGTAAACATCAGTTCAGAAGGATCAAGAAAAGTTCTACCCTATTATCTATCGGTAGGCACCTCGAAGGCAGCACTCGAGTCACTTACGAGATACCTAGCGGTGGAATTGGCAGAACAGGGAATAAATGTAAATGCTGTATCCGGCGGGTATGTAGAAACAGGTGCCTTAAATTCATTCCCTAACAAGAAAAATATGGTAGAAGCTGGTAAGCAAACTCTCGCCGGGAGAATGATCACATCGGAAGATTTGGCAAAAGTGACAGCTTTCCTCTGTACCAAGGAAGCTGAAATGATTAGGGGACAGGTAATAGTGGTGGATGGAGGAGTAACCCTCTCAGCTGACTTCCCCGAGATAAATTAGCTAGCCAGTATATCAACCACAGTAATTTTTACACCGTCACAGGTCATGGTATTTCCCTCTTCAGCCTTAGCCTTGCGGATAAACCCCATTCCTAAACCGTGCAGAGAGGAAGTCATAACACCAACAACTCGGTCTTCATCTTCTATAGCTTTGCCAGATAGCTCAGGATCTTCACTGTCCCACTCGAACTTCACGAGCTTACGTTGAACCTTGTCGTAAGTATTCAATCGGGCTACCACTTCCTGACCTATATAACAGCCCTTATTGAAACTTATATAGGGCAATAGTCCCGCTTCAAGGGGGTTAAAATCTTCCGTCAACTCTGAACCATACGCAGGTTCTCCCGCATTGATTCGGAAACGGTCATACTCCTCGAACGATATTCGGCCGAGATAGTCGTCTAGCTTAGACTGAATGAAATCTCCGTTCACAGCCGAACCAATCAAATCGATACAAGACAAGTTCCCCACCTGAACGCTGATTACTAATGATTCTACTCCCGCAATCTCTGAGTACACCCCATGAAAAGGCTCGATAGCGGTAGTATCAGGCAAAATCTCAATTTCTGATGACGGGCTTATAACCCTGAAATGAAAAGTTTGGTCAGAAACGTTTTCAGTCTGCACATCCTCCATAATAGTGTAGAAGTCGATCCAGTCGGAAACCTTCTCAGTTGCGTTTCCAGATGTGAGAACCATCAAACCTTTCTCTTCAACATGGACACTTAATAAATCTATAATTCGGCCCTTGTTAGTCGTCAAAACCGCACCCATACCCATGCCGGTATTTGTGAGATCCGTAATACGATTCGTGGTCAATCTATCAAGAAGATCCAAGGCGTCATTGCCAATTAATGACAACCTGCCTTTGTGTTTACCGAGATCAATATAACCAGAAGATTTATTCATGACCCAACGAAATCGCCAACCCGCTTTTGAGGGTCAGATCCCTTATACGCTGAAAGAAGTGCCACAGCCACAGGTGGTTTTTGCATTGGGGTTATTAAAAACAAACCCCTTACCGTTCAATCCACCTGAGTATTCCAACACAGTACCTGCCAGAAAAATGTAGGATTTTTTGTCCACAAAAAGACGTACGCCATTTTCCTCAATAATCTTATCGTTGTCGCCAGGGCCATCGTCTGTAATGTCTAATATATACGTAAGACCAGAACATCCTCCACCTTTAACACCAACGCGAAGGTCCGCCTCAGGCTTTCCTTCCGCGGCGGCGAACTGCTTCACGTGAACCGCAGCGTCCTCGCTTATCGTAATATTTAATGGCTGAGGAGTTGTTGTCGTCATCGTCATACCACCCGTTGATATTGTTGCCTCCGCATTATAAGGCGCGGAGAGATATTGCAGATTCTATATAAAATTGACGTTTTAGGTCAATCTAAATGTGCATCTCAATAACTTTGAAGTCATGCAAACCAATCTTTCTAGATCCCTTACAGGAAAAAGCTAGGCAGCTCTACCTTTTTTCCCCTTTCCACCTTGGGGGGAAGCTGATGTGTCATCACTTCCAGTTGCACTGCCTACCAACTGAGAACCAGTCTGCTCAGCTATATCCTGCAGCAGCCCACATTGAATACACTCTCTAAAGTCTCCATAGACATCCTCGCGAATGTGCATGTCACCACGACACTTGGGACAAGACCTATAAAAAACCATCACTCTCTCTCCTCGGAGCAAGTGCACAACTTCATGTGCACTCTTTACCTAACTATTATTCAGGCCTGCTGGAAGCACCATGTAAAACAATGCTAGAAGCAGTAAATGTTATTTTTTTCTATATAAATATTTCCAGATAAACTATTACTGAACTTTTATTCTTTATTTTTATATCCTATTTTATGCTTGTCAAGAATTTCCAAGCCTCAAATACTAATATGTTTATCTCCAAACGAAATACTATTATGTACTTACTATCAGTATTTCCTATTTTCTTTAAACACGAGCGTTAGTATAGGGCCTTACAGCGATATTGCAATAGGGAATATTAAAATAGTGTGTATTTGTTTTCGCAATACTGTGGGCCTGGGACAGCTTCGTATGTCTCACTTATACTTGTTCCTGTGGCCAAACGTCTGAAAGGCTAGCTGTGTCGTTATGCAAGACAACAGAGATGTATTAGAAAAGCTGCAGTTTTCTCCGAATAGCTGCGTCTTGGTAGTTGGAGCACCAGATTCGTATCTAGAGCTGCTGTCGGCTAAGCATCCAGATCTCCAAGTTTCGACAACTGTTCCTGAGGGATCCTCCCAATTCGATGCTGTGCAAATCTTCGTTCGTAACAGAATGGATGTACTTGAGCTCTCTCCTGGAGCACCCGCTGTACTAAAAAAACATGGAATTCTCTGGTTCAGCTTTCCTCGGGAAACTTCCGGGCGTGAGACCGACATCAACAACAAAGAAGGCTGGGAACCACTTTTAATGGCTGGCTGGGCCTCGACGCTCCACGTGGATCTTGATGATCTATGGACGTGTCTCAAATTTGAATACCGCCATGACTAATGCAACCACTCGAATTCGAAATTACTTTATTCCAGACGATATCAAAATTCATATTATTCAAAATAGGAAGGCGCAATGATATACGACATGAGAATTTACGACTTAAAGCCTGGTTCAGTCGACGACTATATGGCTGCCGTCGAGGACGTAGCTCTAAAAATCAGGGAAGACTATGGAGTTAAACTTGCTGGCTGGTACTACACTGACATTGGCCCGTTGAACAGGATTGTCCATATATGGGCTTACCGCGACTACCACCATTTCGCAGAGGCAAGGGAGCAGGTCAGAGCAGACCCTAGATGGGCGGGAGAATACATTCCCCGAGTCAGCGGTCTGGCAATCAAACAGCAGGACATGATCATGCAGGGAGCTAATTTTTTCCCTGGTCCAGCCTAGAAACTTAGCCAGAATATAGACAGTATGAGCGAATTAGAAATAGCTATTAAAGCATAGCTTGAACCTTGCTATTTACTAGTCACTTCATTATAGTGTCGGGTACCCGTGCAACACATTAAAATGTCGGGGCGGTGGCCTGTGCCTAGTTTGTTCCTAGAAATATAGTAGTCGCGCACCGTAAAGACAAGATGAGGAGTAGCTACAATGGCTTCAGATGATCGAATAGGAGACGTAGTCCTAGAGGTTAAAGACCTCCAGACTTATTTCGTTACCCGATGGGGTGTAGTTAAAGCAGTAGACGGAGTGAGCTTTTACCTCCGCAAAGGTGAGACACTCGGAATAGTTGGAGAATCAGGTTCAGGGAAGTCGGTCACGACACTTTCAATGATGAGGTTGGTCCCGTCCCCTCCTGGTCACATCGTAGGTGGAGAAGTTATTCTCGAAGGAGAAAACATTCTTGACCTCAGTGAAAAGCAGATGGAAAACGTCAGAGGCTCGCAGATTGCCATGGTTTTACAGGACCCCATGACAGCACTCAATCCAGTTTTTGATATCCAAGATCAGGTTGGAGAGGCTCTCCATATTCACGAAGGTCTAAAGGGTGATGGTCTTAAAGAAACTGTAATTGACATGCTCAGAAAAGTGCGCATCCCTGCCCCAGACCTTCGCATGAAGGATTTCCCCCACCAGCTTTCTGGTGGAATGCGACAGCGTGTCGTAGGAGCGATTGGAATTTCCTGTAACCCTGCCGTCCTCATTGCCGATGAGCCCACAACATCTCTGGACGCTACAATTCAGGCACAATATCTAAGACTTCTCCGAGAACTTCAGGAAGAAACCGGAGTGGGTATTATCTTTATCACCCACGACTTCGGAATAGTTGCAAAAATGTGTGACCGAGTAGCAGTGATGTATGCTGGGAAAATTGTCGAGCAAGGTGATGTTAGGCAGATATTTAACAACCCTCAGCATCCATACACAGAAGCATTAATAAACTCTGTTCCTAAAATGGAAGAAAACGTCGAACGCCTATACTCAATACCAGGGAATCCTCCCCCACTATGGGACCTGAAGGAAGAATGCTCCTTCGCGGATAGATGCCCATACGTATTTGATAAATGCCGAGAGAGTTATCCTCCCGTGTTTGAGAACTCAGACGGGCAGATAGCCTCTTGCTGGAGACTTGAAGAAAACGCAAACACCAAAGCCGTAGCACAGTAAATTAGGGAGAGCTCAAAGAATGACTAGCGAAAATGGAAGTCTCCTAGAACTTAAAAACATAAAAAAGCACTTCGCCGTAGGCGGAGGGCTATTCAGCGGCCTCACAGGCAATAAAACATGGTTGAAAGCTGTGGATGGAATAAGCCTCAATATTGAGGAGGGTAGTACGTACGGATTGGTAGGAGAGTCTGGATGCGGTAAATCAACCACCGCAAAAATGGTTCTTATGCTTGAAGAACCCACAGAAGGCGAAATACGTTTTCAAGGGGACGACGCTCTGGATATGACTAGAGAAGGTCGTAAAAATTACAAATCTAGTGTACAAGCCGTATTTCAAGATCCATGGGCTTCCCTCAACCCCAGAATGAGAGTTGAGGGCATAGTTGGTGAACCTCTGGAGATCAACACCACGATGTCGAGAGGGGAAATCAAAACCAAAGTTGGTGAGCTTCTAGAAGAAGTAGGCCTTCAGCCTTACCAAGCAAGACTTTATCCGCACGAATTTTCGGGAGGACAGAGACAGAGAATCGGCGTGGCTCGGTCTCTGGCTTTAAACCCCAAGTTAATCGTTTTAGATGAGCCAGTATCCGCACTTGATGTGTCTATTAGAGCCCAGATAATGAACCTACTAATGGATCTGCAAAAAGAGCACGGCCTCACATATCTATTGATAGCCCATCACCTAGCCACTGTTAGGTACATGTGCGACAAGATTGGTGTAATGTATCTCGGTCGGCTAGTAGAAGAAGCCCCAACAGACGAGTTATTCGACAATCCTCTGCACCCTTACACCAGGGCACTCATGTCGGCAGCACTACCCTCTCATCCAGATGATGAGAAAGAGGAAATTGTCCTAACTGGTGAAGTCCCTTCACCGATTAACCCTCCATCAGGTTGCCATTTCCATGAGAGATGCCCGTCTGTCATAGACGAATGCAGCACTGTAGAACCTTCTAGAAGTTTTCCTGTGGACAATCACGCAACGGTGTGCCACCTCTATAAAGATTAGCTTCTTCATCCCCAAATACTGGGGCGTAAAGAGAATGGCCCGGGGAGGAATCCCGCGGGCCATTCTTTATCTTTCAATCATTGTATTGTTTTTTTCCTGCTTAAGACTGGATATTCCAATGTCCAATAATGAGGTGGACTGGATCAAAAAAGGCCTTGCTCATGAAGCCAACTCTGAATTCAAACTGGCAATAGCATCTTTTTCAGAAGCTATATCAAAAAAACCCGAAGATCCAATAGCTTGGAAATTAAGAGGAACATCATATTACCGGCTCAATGAATTCCGGCAGGCAGTGTCTGATCTAGACAAATCTATATCCTTAGATTCTACTGCTCCTGATGCGTACCTATACAGAGGAAATGCCTATGGCGAAATGGACATGTTTAGCAAAGCTATAGAAGATTTCGATAAGGCCCGAAAGCTTAGGAACGGTGGGTATTTTGACAACTTAAACCAATCTTACCTCTCGATCCTAAACAAAAATTTCCTGGTAGGCTTGGCTAGGGCTACAGCGGCAGCCGAGGAAAGGCCTCGCGATCCAATTCCTCATACATATAGAGGCATTTGCCTATATGAACTAAATAAATTCTCAGAAGCACTATCCGCCTTCGAAAAGGCTCTAGCAATAGACTCTGACAACGCGGAATTATTATTCAATAGAGGGCTTGTCCATCTTGCTACCAAAAATTTCAATATGGCTATCATAGATTTCTCAGAAGCACTGAAAATTGATCCCACGTTTAAAAACTCCTATGAACATAGAGCCCAGGCTTATAAACAATTAGGGATGGAAGACAAAGCCGCCTCAGACCAAGAATCCTTGCTTTCTAATTAATAGGTCTTAGGATCTAGCTCCTGCTACCCATATCATTCGGTCACTTCCCTCTGTGTATGAGCCCTCATCAAAATCTCCATAAAGACCCAATATTTCAAACCCACATGTACGGAGCAGATGATACATTTCCCATCTAAACGTGTAGCGAAACTCCAAGTCATGAACGACACGACGGGTTACTAAGCCAGAATTATCCAAAAAATCTGCAGCAACTTTTACATACCCAATCTGAGAATACTCCTCATAGTCTCCCTGCGTGTATATGACAATCTTATTCCCGTCATCTGTGAATAAGTCCTTATGATGGTACATGGTAGAAGGGTCACCCAACATGAACTCAAGATCTGGCACAGCCAAATCTACTATCAGTCTGCCTCCAGGCGAAAGTTGTCTCCTAACAGTATTGATAAAGTGCTGCTGTTGTTCCGCATCGATTAAAGACATAAACGCGAAGCATGGCACCACGGCAAGGCTAAATTTCTGACTGTTACTAATATTTAAGTCCACCAAGGAGGATCGCGTGAAAGTCACCTGCTCACGATTGGCCAAAAGATCTATTTTGGCTCTGGCAAAATTTAACTGGGATGTTGAGGGATCGACCGCATAGACTGATTTGCCAAAATCAGCTAGTAACTCCGTTATACGGCCTGTGGAACAACCAAGCTCTAAGAGGCTGCCTCCCACCTGAGAGGACTGATCCAGATAAAAGGATACATCGGACCTCTCACCTAAATAATACGCCTCACACAAATCCGCCCAAGGGGCACTACCAACTTCATCAATAAAATGAATCATCTTATACTCTGCTAGGGACTAAGACGGATGATCGCATCATCACTGGTCACCGTAATCCATATATCACCATTAAGAGGAAGTATTTTTGCTGGGGATGCCCCCACTGGATAGATGCCAACAGTTTGCCCATCCACCGAAAGTTTAGTCACCGTGCCGTCCATGCTATTAGCCGTCCAAATGTACTCTCCATCGAATGCAATGCCATAGGGCATCCTGCCTGTGTCGAACCTACCAAGTTCCTCCCCATCCTTCGATAATTTTGAAACCGTGTTCTCCCGCCAGTTTGCTACCCATATATTTTCATTTTCCTGAGCGAAAGCAATAGGTACATCTCCGACCTTTGTGTGCGTTATCAACTCGCCATCAAGTGAAAATTTAGAAACGCTATCGCTATGAGCATTACCAGCCCAAACGTACTCTCCGTCAAAGAATAAGACTATAGGCCCCGCTCCTTCTGTCATTACCGGTTCTACAGAATTTCCTTCCTTATCCAACCGATACAAAAGAGTCTCCCAGCACCCAGAAGACCATACATGCTCACCATCAAACACGAGTGTCCGGGGAAGGGTGGATACAGCATAAGTCCCTAAAAGTTCACCTTCACGGGATATTCGCGTGGCATTGTGATCAAACTGGTTGGCAGACCATATATTCTCACCGTCGAAGACTAATGCATTAGGTTCTCTCCCGAAAGATTCATAAACTTCAAGTTCCTCACCTTGAAGATTCATCTTGCTGATAGTATGTGAAAGAGAATTCCCAACCCATAAATTATCCCCATCCCAAATAACAGGTTCAGGAGAGTTACCAACCGGAAAGGTTGAAGCTTCTGTTCCTTCCATAGTCAGCTTGGAAACCATACTTTCTGCAGGGTTAGAAACCCAAATAGTGCCCTGTCCATCAGTTGCAATAGCCCCAGGAGCGTTTCCTATATGAAAAGTCCCCATATGTGATCCGTCGTCTGAATATTTCGTCATTGTTTCATCAGCACGATTTGCAACCCAGATCCCAGTTCCATCATGAATAACGTCTCCCGGTAGTGCTCCGGTAGGAAAGACGCCCAACTTCTCTCCGTTTAGGTTATACCTTGTGAGGGTATCTTCAAGAGAATCCACTACCCATAGGTGTCCGCTACCATAAGCAAGACCCCGTGATCCAGAGCCAACATCCCAGCTACCAACAATTCCCCCATCTATAGAAATTTTGGTTAGGGTGTCGTCTTTACTGTCAACTACCCAAACATGTTCGCCGTCAAAGGCCAATTTCTGGGGATTTGAACCAGTCTGAATATTTTGCACGCTCTGACGATCCTTGCTAATACGTGTCACCACATTTCTATCAGAATTAGCAATCCACATTGCCTCCCCTGCATATAGCATGTCTGTTGGCCTACGAAGCTCAACTGGGGCACTCCCCATCCCTCCCTTGAGATCAAAAGTCCTAACAGCAAAATAAGTGCTTACCCATAACTCATCTCCGTCATGAGCCAGACTCTTTGGATAAGGGTGTAAAGGCATTGAAGAGATAAGTTGTCCATCAGTGCTGTAATTCGCTATACCATCTTCGTCTTGTGAGGAAACCCATATAGAATCTTCCAGGAAGAAAATATCTGTTGGTTTACCAGGAACTTTAAAAGTTGAAATTGTTGGGATAGGTATATCCATTGCTGGGTTGGGCGGAGTCGTTGAGGGAGCCTCATACACATTTATCGGAATAGGAGCTCTTCCCGGTTCTTCGATTTCAACATTGGAAGTATTTGTTGGTTCAGGAACTATATAGAAACCACTTGTTGCTGTGAAAGTTTCGGGTTCCGTTGAGGCCTCACCATCGTTCAAAAGAGCCGGAATATCTCCACGGCGAACAAACGCCACCGTAACCAGTGAGGAAACCAACATAAGTAAGGGAACTACGGTATATAGTATCCAGGCAGGCACTACTACAGCCATGACTACCCCATCAGAGACGTTGGAATTACCTTGTCCCATTATCCCTGCAACATTAGCTATTGCCGTAATAACTATCAGTAGGTAAATGCGGTCTCTTATAGTTTTCAAATCCAATCCTTAAAACGTTTTGTACATCTACTCTACATCGATATAACTGCTTTTACATTTCTATCCATCGTTTCACTAGTAGGAGATTTCGAAAAGTAGAATTCGAACTATATCTAACCTCAGCGAAAGGCAACTCATTAACTACTTCAATTTAACTGTGCGAATGTTATTTATACCTGCTAAATTCTCAATAGCAGTCGGTCTCTGATCCCAGTCCACTACATTTTCTGGATCATAAAAGGGCCATAACTGTTCTTCGAAAATTCCAACGCAGTTCGCCCACACCCTGTTGTTTGTAAAAAACTCCGCGGCTAATCGTTTCCGAACCTCAATATCTAACTCACCTGACATAAGCTTAAACGCCTTGGTGGCGTAGGGAATCTCCTGTCCAGCCCCATATCGCCCGTTAGAAAAGGAACTCATATCAAACCCATGGGCCCAGTCGTAAGGAAAATTAGAATGGTTTTCTTCACGACATGTATTTATCCCGGGCAATTTGTTAGTACGAGCAATCAATCCTGGACGATATACTTCATAGTTGGTATCTATCAGGTTGACGCTAATGCCCAAATTTTCTTTCCAAACTCTGCCTAACGACTCACCAACCTCAGAACTTGTCCCGGACGGCCCAGTCCATACATCAAGAGAAAATCCACCTCTATATCCTGCTTCCTTAAGCAAATTCCTGGCTTTCTCATAATCTAACCCCCAACTCCATCCATCATTGTAGTTAATATTGTTTACGGACAAATAAGGTTGGTGGTTAACGTATCCAAAACCATTAAGAACACTACCAAGAAGTTCTTGCCTGTTTATGCTCCATGCAAGGGCATTGCGAACTTTCCTAGAGCTAACCATGGAGCTGGAATTTTCGTCATAGCTACCATTTTCGAAAGGATTACCAATCCATGGCAACGATGTATCTTGGCGTCGGTTTAAGATAGATTCATCCAGAGAGCTATATTTTTCCCAATAGTTTCCGACCATCGACACGTTATGAATGAGGTTATGTTGAGCGTCTTTATTCGGTAAAAATCCTTTCTCCAATAGTGAAGAGTAGTCTTTGGATTGAACCCGGGCTATCTGTACTTCACCTGTTTCGAGCAATCCAGCTCTTGAAGAAGGTTCTGGAACCTCCAAAAAAATCACTTTCTCTACAAACGGACCTTGCCCTAGAGTTGCACCCCAGTAGTCTACAAAAGCGTGGCCTACTATCTTCCCACCCTGACTCCACTCTTCGTTTGTGAATGCTCCTACCCCAACATAGACGTCTTGCATCCCAGACAAGCCATGTTCACGAAAAACCGCAGAGCTTACTATTCCGGCAGTTTTCCAAAAAAGACTAAACCGATGTAATGGACCACGCGAGTCATAATTTCTATGGTTTACCTTCAAGGTATAGTCATCCACCACTTCGATCTCCTGAATAAGAGCTGCAAAATCGTCAGCTTGTCCATGGATAGACTTGGGACTAGTTGTGGAATTAGCATCATCGTAAGAGAACTTGACATCATCCGCTGTCATTTCCCCGTACCCAAGATGAAATTGCACCCCCTCTCTGAGTTTGAAAACAGCGGAATCTAGACTAGGCTCCAGTTCATAAGAGAGGGCTAACATCGGCTCCGTAGTCAACAAATCATTTTTCACCACTGAATTAAATAAAACATCCGTAATACCCGAAGCGTAGATCGTTTCAGCACAACCAGACGTACAAAACCTAGGTAACCCATTAGGGGAATTAACTGAACTGACAGCGACTGTTAACGTCCCAGATAAATCCCCATGCCCAGAAAATCCTGAATGAGTGGCATCATTGGGATTGACTGGAACTGCGGTCGAAAAACTCCCTTTATTCGTTAATAAGTTTTCATCAGCTGGCCCGCTATTGGTCAAATCGCATGCAGCCCCAGAAAAGACAAGAAAATATACCGTAACTGCAATAGCAACTTTTGCATTAGCCCAGGCGATCTTCATAAACGACTACCTCTATAGTCTTATTACAGATAAACATCAATTTTAAAGCCATAAAATGCCCGCAGCTACACATAAACTTCCACAATAAATTTCAAGAATACACTTCCAAGAGGCCCGGATAGACCATATAGAGGCCAAGTCAAGGAGCCCATAAAAATTACGTGCTAGAATTCTGTCGCAGCAAGTAGACCTACTTTTTAATGACATGGACTGAAAAGTCGATTTTAAATCTGGATACTCAGGAGATAATAATGGCAGCATACGAAGGGATTTTTCCAGCAATCGCCACCCCACTTAACGGTGATGGGTCATTTAACGAACAAGCGTTTCGAGAGGTGATGGAATTTAATATTCAGTCCGGAGTAGGAGGATTTTGGGTTGCGGGAGGCAATGGCGAAAGCGTATTACTCGACGATGAAGAAAATATGCGCATCGTTACTGCAGCTGCTGAAGTGAACGCAGGAAGGATTAATAACATCATGCATGTGGGTGCTCCTACCACCGAGCGATCCATTAAGATGGCGGAACACGCTGCTTCCGTAGGTGCTGAAGCAATTTGCTGTGTTCCACCTTTTTTCTACAGCCAGACTGACGAAGCAATAGTGGAACATTACAAGGCAGTTGCCGCCGCCGCTGACCTGCCATTTTATGTATATAACTTGCCGCAGTCCACAGGTGTGGAAGTAACACCAGATTTAATGAAAAAAATTCAAGATAACGTTCCACAGCTCGCCGGATTAAAACATTCATCGGTCAACTTTGCTAATGTTCGGGAATGGGACAGGATGGGACTTAAATGCTTCATAGGAAGCAGTATGCTTATGCTTCCGGCCCTAACGATTGGTGCCATCGGATGTATAGACGGTCCACCATGTGCTGCTCCTGAGCTTTGGGTTGATATTTGGAATAAGTGGGAGTCTGGTGATATTCAAGGTGCTATAAAAGCCCAGGCACATGCTTCAAAATTTACCGACATCATGAGAGAAGTTGGAGTCCACAGTGGGACGAAAGCTGTTCTCACTGAAAGACTGGGAATTGACTGTGGAAGCGGAAGGCTCCCAAATCCCCCATTAGAAGGCGCTAGAAGAGAAGAAGTCCTTAAGAAAGTTGCCGCCCTTGGGATAAATCCTGTAGCTGTTCCTTTGGGTGGGGATTAATCGGTCCCAGGGCAAACTAAATGCCTAACAATATATCGGATATAGATCTCATGAAGGGTGTCACTACTCTTACGTTCGACATATTCGGCACTGTTCTCGACCTGGCCGGTAGTTTAACCCCACCACTGGAAGAACTTCTAAACGAATGTGGCGTCAGTGAAACCGTACAGGCCACTGATGTCTGGGCACAATGGCGTCACCGCCAACGCATCGAACAGTATCAGGACAACCTCCTCATGCTAGGCCACAGTGGATATCTCGCGGTAAAACGAAGGGCTCTACTTTACACTCTGCGAACACTAAAAGTTGACTTCCAGCAAGAACAGATTGATAAATTTATGGAAGCTTATCAAGATTTGAAACCATTTCAGGACGCACTTGACGGACTACGACGCCTGGAAACTAAGTACGACCTTGTAATGCTGTCTAATGGGGAACAATCATATCTGGAGCATCTGGCAAGAAATCGCATCAAAGTAAATTTTAAAAGAATTCTGTCGGCGGAAAGTGCGGGAAACTTCAAGCCTCATCCAATCGTATATCGATTTGCAGCCAGAGAGTTAGGACTTGAACCACAGGAAATAATGATGGTTGCAGCCCATTCTTTCGACATACTTGGAGCAAGGCACAGTGGCTATCGTGGTGCCTATGTGAACAGATATGACTTACCTTATGATGACTCAGAATATAGGCCAGATTTCATAACCAAGAATTTCCGGGAACTCTGCGATGTCCTAGAAGTCTAGATTGCTCTGAATAAGAGTGGGAGGAATTGCTCAATGGCAGAGATAAGCTATGAGAAGGTAAGGATAGGAATTGCATTAGGAGGATGGCCTTTCCCTGAACCTGAACCACAGCTATTGTGGAACTACACCGAACGTATGGAGTCCTTGGACGTAGATTCTATTTGGTTCACTGATCGGATCGTGTCACCCACTTTCACTTTAGAAACAGTCGTTGCGATGTCATTTATCGCTTCGAGAACTACCGAACTAAAATTTGGTACAAGTGTAATAGCATTGCCACTCCGCAACCCAACGATTCTTGCAAAGGAGTTAGCAACCATAGATTTTTTGTCGGGTGGTCGATGCCTGCCAGCTGTGGGCCTGGGAACAGAAGATGAAATAGAATACGAGGCTTGCGGAACTGAGAAAAGAATTCGAGTCAGCAGAACGGAAGAGGCAGTACATTTATTACGCCGACTTTGGTCTGAGGACAATGTAACCCACAAAGGCAAGCATTTTACCCTAACTAATGTGACTGTCCAACCTAAGCCGGTTCAGAAAAATCTCCCCCCTATTTGGTTCGGTGGAAGAAGCGAGCCTGCTCTCAGACGGACCGCAAGAATTGGTGATGGCTGGTTAGTCTCTCAAGCCACACCCGAAGAAGCTGGTGTGGGAGTTCAGAAAATAAAATCTATGGCTTCCGAATTCGGAAACGACATAGAAGACGATCATTACGGTGCTATATTCAGCTACTGCTTCGCGGATAGTCCTAAGGAGGCAGAAGAACTTGCAAGTCCATATCTCTTACGCCGCAGAGATGATGTCAGCCCAAAGGAAATGAACGCTTTCGGGACACCAGAAGAGTTAATATCCATGCTCGATAGCTACATATCTTCAGGAATTACTAAATTTGCTCTTCGCCCCGCATGTCCTCCTGAAATGACTCATCAGCAGATGGAAATTCTCGGGACTGACGTAATTCCTAGATACCATAATTGAATCAGAAAGGGTCCTTGATGTGAAAAATATTAGAGACATTAAAGTCGGCAACACTGTAATTTACTCAGTTTCAGACGGTGATCTAACTTTTGAAAAAAACGTGTTTTTTAATACTCAATCAGATGCTGACTGGAAACCTTACCCTGACTATCATGCCCCAACTATAGGTATGAATGTCGGATCTTTCTTGATTCATACTGAAAAAAGAACAGTACTAGTCGATACCGGACTCGGAAAACTGGACCATCATCTGGACCAAACAACTAGAGAGACCCTTGTTGGAGAAATAGCTGCGGCTGGTTTTCAGCCCCAGGACATAGATACTGTTTTCCTAACTCACATGCACATGGATCATGTGGGAACGAATATGACTGAGACAGATCAAGGATGGTTTCCTACATTCCCCAACGCTCGCTACGTTGTATCAAAGGCTGACTGGGCATTGTTCGGAAGTAGGGTAAACACCCGGCCGTTTGCTTACCTGAAGGAACAGATACAACCCCTTATTGATGCCGATATTCTTGATCTGATAGAAGGGGAGATTAATATTACGGAGGAAATCACCACTCTTCCTACTCCAGGCCACACCCCAGGACACACAAGCCTTCTCATTTCTTCAGAAGGCGAAAAAGCCGTTATAGTAGGCGACGCAGCCCACGTGCCTCCTCAAATAGAGGAAACACAGTGGAGCCCTGCACCTGACAGAGATAAGGACAGATCTGCAGCATCAAGGAAAATGATGGTGGATTTGATCGAGAAAGAACATGCTCTGATAGCGTCAGGTCACTTTCCATCACCTGGTTTCGGCAACATAATTCGGGTGGACTCCCGCCGAAAGTTTATACCAATATCCTGATTGCGTAGGTTCAAAATGTGAGACAACGGGGCGACATAAGGTTACCCGTAAACAGACGAGGGATAAGTAGCAGCTCTCTGTTTTTGTAATTGTTTTCGGTCGTGTTCGAGAACCGCAATAACCAGCTCTCTAATATTTCTGACTTTAAGAGGAAGTTTGCCGAGATCTCTGTTGTGCCCACACATTACGCACACAATACGAACCCCAAACATGTCTTCATCGTTTGTAAGGGTACCGGTGCCACATCTAGGGCAGGAACCGGTCATTATCATCGTGTCAATCATGTGAACCTATATTCTTCCTCAATATCTCCATTCAAGTGGAATTCTAAATCAACTCGTACTCTATATGTGGTGAATAACTCCATCAATAATAACTGCCTTTTATATTTCCGCTAGCCGTATGGGGATCAATTAGTTAAGGAAATTGTTCCAGATGTGGATATATCAAAGCTTGTTCACGCTACATTACTCATTCCCTAATTTATGAATAGCAAATGTCATAACGGTGATCAACCGATTCAGAACTGAGAAGTATTACCCAAATTTGCAATTATGGGAGATATGAAATAAGTTCACTGACGGTCTTAATATTTAATACACACAATTTATTTATTCAACATATAAGGAGAGAATGTGAGCTATCTTATTAGTGCGGTGCGAAACCCAGTACCTGGAAAGACTCAGCAACTACTCTCAACAGTAGTAAGCGACTTTGAAAATAATATCGGAAGAGGGATAGTAACCCTTGGACCCACCGGAATAATAATAGGTAACACTCCTGTTGAGAGTGCCGACGCACTCGAGAAAATGCATGATGCCTTTTTACAAGGAGACCATCCCGCAGCTGCATCCCTCGCAAAGCAAGAAGCTGATTGTTCTGAACCTATAAGATTTCTCATACGGGAGATCGTGGCACAAGTTGATCCCTCAAAAAGACCCAGTGATCCCAAATACATGCAGAGATTTATAATGCAGTCTAAGCCTGGTGAGGCTGTAGATCTTCTGGATGCCCTCCTGAAAAACCACGAAGTTTCTGGTGGGTCTTTTAATATTACTGCCATTGCAGGAAATCCCGGCAGGTTAATCATGACCAGACCTCTAGCTCACTTTAACGAAGTAAGGAAAGCGACAGAAATGAAAGCTTTACGGGAAGATTTCAAAAGCCGCGGCGGAGTGGATATGTTTCAGCATGCAGCCTCAGTAGAGGGTCGCGTTGCAAGAATAGTCTATATAAACTTAGATTAATCAAATCAATTCAAAACCAAAGCACCGTCACATAAAAACTCGAATCTATAGACACTCTGCACAGAGAATTTAAACCACAAACAAAAGGGAGGCGTCCATGCCTTATAACATGAACTTTCTAAGATATCCGAAAGAAGATCATTTCGACGACGTTTTGAATGGAGCCAAAGAATCATTCGCTGCAACAGGGAGACCTGGCAATATAACAATCCCAGTTTCCGGAGTTAACGTAACTCAGCAAGGCCCAGCGATCGTGACGCTATTAGGTGGATTTGAAAGTCTGGACGAAATCGATCAGCTTCAAGAGTCTGTTATATCTAACCCTGAAGCATGGAGTCGCATCAATCGAATTGCATCCATGTGTCATCATGCCAACTGGGTTGTCTCAGAAATCCTAAGTGGTGTCCCTGCAATACCGGCCAACTATGAACCGAAAGTAGTTAGTCGAATATTTCTATCAGCAAAACCAGGTCTCACACAGGATCTCATTAGCGGATTGATGGAAGCACGGGAAAACACTGAAGCTGATGTCAAACCTATAATAAGCCGTCCTATCACAGGTCCCATTGGGATGGTAAGAATTTCCCAAATAGCTACTGGCTTACAAGAGCTTGAAGAACTCAGTCAAGCCACTCGTCAGGCAGCGGTAAAAGAAGGTGTTCCTGATCTAGTTTCACAGAGCCCCATAAGGTCGGTTGGGCGGATAGTTCATAGCAATATGCCATAACAGAATCCTAAACAGAGAACAAACCAAAATTTAAGTTATAAATCAACCCGCAGGAGAAGAACATGCTAGGAAAAAAAGTAGCGGAAATGACAGCTATTACAGCTAACAAAATGCTCCCTTCAAACAACGGGCAACCCCGATTCGAGACGTCTTGTGACGGAACAGGGACCATGCTAGGAGTAGAAGGAAAGTTTATGGCCACTTACTGGGC
>ENA-UPTF01000644-UPTF01000644.1-marine-metagenome-genome-assembly--contig:-NODE-644-length-23859-cov-8.443739_pt1 | contig 23859 bp, 28 predicted proteins | sample MGYA00238166_ERZ767019 | MGnify/ENA primary metagenome ERZ767019 (study PRJEB28930, sample SAMN06266391) | marine metagenome | isolation source: Sea water from 250 m depth | place: Atlantic Ocean | study... | reverse complement strand
AAGTAACAGGAGAAAAGAGACAAGGTAAAAAAATTGGTATATCAGGTGATACACGCCCAACTCAAAAATTAAAAGAATTTTTTAAAAATAGTGATTATTTGAGTTTTGATTGTACATTTTCATATGAACTAAAAGATAGAGCAATTGAAACTAATCATTCAACAGCAAAAGAAGCTGCAGAACTTGCAAAAGAAGCAAATGTAAAAAATCTCATTTTAACACACTTTTCTGCAAGATATAATGATGAATCAGTTTTGATAGATGAAGCAAAACAGACTCATAATTCAGTAATAGCTGCAAAAGATCTTCTTGAAATTGATGTTTAGATTAATCATCAAATTTTAGTAAATCAATTTCAGGTAGTTCTGTTTCATCAATTGTATTTTCAACTTGACCTGCAACATCAACTACTGTATCTCCAGCCTTCAAACCAACATCATACAATGTATCACCTACTTGGCTTGTATGCTGATTGTATTCCTTAATGTTAGTAGCATCTGCAACTAATGCATCAAGAATCAATGTACCGGCTGGAAATTGGCTTACTGTTTCAGGTAAGAACAAGATTCCACCTGCTACCAATACTGCACCAATTATTGCTAATTGTACTTTCATAGCAAATGCTGTAAAAATCGATTTTTCATAACTGAGCTAAAAAAAAGCTCTCAAAATGGATAGAAATAGCTAGTTGCTTAATTTGTGAGCGAATCAATCACTTGTTCTATGTTATTTGAGCGTAAAACTATCTTTATTGGGCCAAGAGATGATTCGTTTGCCTCACTACATAATGCTACAGTATTTACAAATGCAGCCTGTTTATTGAGATAAAACCACGTAGAGTCACCGTCGTTATTTCGTTTAAGAATTCGCTGATAGGTACTTTTGATGTTTTTTTCATGTATTGATTTGGATATTTTAGATAAAGTTGAGAAATTATTTGTCTTTCCACTAATTTCTGTTTCAGACACATCTAGTTCTATTTCAGGGAAAATATTATTCACAGCAGTTTTTATTTTATCAGGATCCTCAGAAGGATTTATTGCACAAAAAATCTGTATTGTTGTTTTTTGATTCATTATTCTATCCACTTTTGAAAAATTTTAGTGGCTGATTCTACCATTTGATTGATCGTCACATTGTTATTTTCTATAGATTCATCAGCAAGTTCAATAATTTCTTTTAATCCAACTCCAATTTCTCGATTATCACGCTCTTCAAATTTTTCTCTTGTTAATGGATCGTCTGATCTTTTACGTTCACGTAAAAAATTGAATCTTGTATCAGGAGCTGCATCTACAGCTAATAATTTCACATTCCCAGTTTCTTTTAAAACATTGATTTCATGTATGGAACGTACACCATCAATGATTATGATTTGATGAGTTGATTCTTTAATTGATTCTTTAAGTAATTCAGCAATAGCTCCTGGTCCATTTTTTTCACGTAGCTCTAACATCAGTTTTCCTAAATTTGCTCCTGTAGGTTCTAAATTTTGTCTTTTAGCTTCTGCTCTAACACCATCACCAAGACTAAAAGTTTCATAGCCATCTTCTTTTAGTTTTGAGACAATAGTTGATTTTCCAGCTCCAGGCATTCCGGTTAAACATACAACTAGTTTTGACACAGATTATTTTTGAATGACTAGTCTATGAAGGTAGCGATAAATAATTACTAATGTTTTGTTTTTCATGAGAGTCTTTGTTGCAATTGAGATTTCTAAAACTCAAATTTTAGAAAATATTAAGAAATTTCAAGAAAATGTGAAGATAGATGCAAAGCCTACAAGAACTGAACAAATTCATTTTACATTACAATTTCTAGGAGAAGTTGATGAAATATTATGTGAAAAAATAAAAAATTCATTGAATGAAATATCTTTTTCTGAATTTGAAATATCTTTGAATGGTGTTGGAGGATTTCCAAATTTAAAAAATCCCAGAGTAATTTGGATTGGAATTGAAAAAAATGGCGCAGAAAAGCTAATTTCATTAGCAAAAGAAGTAGAAATGAAATTAATTTCATTAGGTTTTGAACAAGATAAAAAATTCAAACCTCACTTGACGGTTTTTAGAGTAAAAAAGCGCATTGGAGATGTTTCATCTATAATGAAAGATTTTGAGACTACAAATTTTGGTGCCGAGATGGTATCAAAAATTAAGTTAAAAAAAAGCGTTTTAAGTCCAAAGGGACCAGAATATTCAGATTTACTGGAGGTTAATGCAAAATGAAAAATGATATTATAAAAAAATCAAAACAAATAGCAATTCCAAATAATGTACAAAGAAAAAAAGTCGATAAGATTGCAAATCAGGTTTTTAGTCTCGTAAATAAAGAAGCTAAAAAGCAAAAAGCAGTTGTCTCAGTTCATTTTGGAGGTTCATATGCAAAAGAAACCTGGACCCCAGAAAAAATTGATATTGATATTTTTGTAAAATTTAAAAAAACAACTTCAGAGAAAAATTTTGAAAAAGTTGGTAAAAAAATTGGGTTTGATTCTCTTAAAAAATTCAAACCGTATGTAAGATATTCTGAACATCCATTTGTTGAAGCTGATATTGATGGAGTAGGAGTAAACGTTGTACCATGTTATGATATTAAAAAAGGTGAATGGAAAAGTGCAGCAGATAGATCTACGTTCCATACTGAGTTTATGAGTGAAAAATTAACTGGTTCAATGAAAGATGATATTAGAATTTTGAAATGTTTTTTAAAAATTAATGGAATGTATGGTGCAGAAATTGCAAAACAAGGATTTAGTGGATACGTCTGTGAGGTTTTAGTCTATTATTTAGGAAGTTTTGAAAATGTGTTAAAGAAAATTTCAAAGATAAAAAATAATGAAATGATAGGGGAATCACCAAGAAAATTTGAGTCTCCTATAGTCATCATCGACCCAATAGACAGGAATAGAAACTTGGGTGCGGCAATATCAATTCAAAATGTTACCAACTTCATTTTAATTGCTAGAAATTTCTTAAAGAAAAGTTCTTTATCATACTTTAAGGAAAAATCAAAAGATAAAATTCCTGTAGAATTGGCAAAAAATACACTAGTTGTAAACTTCAAGTACAAAAAAAGAAGTGATGATATTATTTATGGACAAATCAAGAGGGCTGCAACTTCAATTGAATCTCAAATGACTAAAGAAGGATTCAATGTTTTGAGAAGTGATGCTGTTGCGTATGATGAGAGTAAAGCTAGTTTGTTATTCCTTTTAGAATCATTAACTATTTCAAAAAATGAAATTAGAACTGGCCCTGATGTGTTTTCTGGAGATTTTTCAACTAAATTTATTGAGATTAATTCAAAAAAATCTAAACTAATGTGGGCAGATAAGGATGGAAAATTACAGTCATTACAAACTAGAAGATATGAAAATGCTAAATCATATCTAACTGATTTGATAAAAAATCACATTGGAGAATCTGGAATCCCAAAAGGATTAAGAACAGATTTTAAAAATGGATTTAAAATTGCAAATGGAAAAGACAAACAAAACAAATCTGTTAAAAAGAGTATTTCAAAAATGATAACTACGGATGACACAACGTTTTCAGCAAATTAGTATATTCGAAGAGGAACCATACAGCAAAATTCTATGTTTTCCAAAAGTAAAAGAATCTGAAGTCAAAAAACGCCTTAATGAATTAAAAAAAATAGGCGTTACACATGTTTCATTTACCGGTCCATTACAAATTGAAAAATGTCACATACTTGGAAAAGGCTATGTTGGAATGGTTGTTCTTGCGAAAAAAAACAATGAGATTGTTGCATTAAAAATCAGGAGAATAGATTCGCCAAGAAAGAATATGTCAAATGAAGCTAAATTGCTTCAAATTGTAAACAAATTAGACATTGGTCCAAAATTTATCAAAAATTCAAAAAATTTTTTGGTAATGGAATACATTGACGGTGAAAAAATTATTGATTGGGCGAAGAAAACCGAGACAAAATCTCAAGAAGTTCGTTCTGTTCTGAATAATGTTTTGAGAGAATGTTATCTTTTAGATGATACAGGATTGGATCATGGAGAATTAAGTACTATAGACAAACATGTGATAGTTGGAAAAAATAAAAATACAATTATAGATTTTGAAAGTTCCAGTACTAACAGAAAACCATCAAATGTAACAGGTGCAACGCAAGGAATCCTAATTGGAACAGGATTAGCTAAAATTATTCAAAAAAAAATAAAATTACCTCCAAAAGAAACCATAATCAATCTAATTCGACAGTACAAGAAAAATCCAAACTTGGAAAATTTTGAGAAAATTACTATAGGTTTGAAACTACAAACTCCAGGTAGATTCGAAGAAGAAGTGTCATTATTACGTTCAGACAAGAAACTTGGACCACTAATCAGAAGAATTGGACCGTGTAGTATGCGAATAACAAAAAATCCGTTTCAGACATTGGTAGAGGCAATAATTTATCAGCAATTATCAGAAGCTTCTGCCACAGCAATCACTAAGAGATTTCTAAAACTTTACAAAAAATTCCCTACACCAAGACAGGTGAACAATACAACTGATAAGAAATTAAAAGACATAGGACTTTCAGGAACAAAAATCAATTACATTAAAGGATTATCAAAGCTAATTATTCAAAAAAAAATAGATTTTAAAAAAATTGCAAAGCTCAATGATCAGCAAGTTATTGAAGAGTTGACAAAAATCAAGGGGATAGGAAATTGGACCACGCAAATTTATCTCATGTTTTGTTTACAAAGAAAAGATGTTTTTCCAGTAGGCGATTTAGGAATACAAAAGGGAATTAGAGATTTATTTTCATTAAAGGAGCTACCAGATCCAAAAACTATGGAAAAATTTTCTGCCAGATGGAAGCCAAATCGTAGTATTGCATGCTGGTATATTTGGAAGAGTCAGAGAATTAATTCTATAGGTTAATGAAATAATTAAATCGTGGTGGGATTAAAAGAGGACATGGGTACATGTTCTATTTGTAGGAAAATTTCTGCAACTGATAGTGATCATTTACATTGTATAGAGAAGAGACGAATAGAATTAGAAAATGTACAGTTGAAAGACACTATAACTGAAAAATTAGATTTAGAAAAAGATCCGAATAACATGGGCAAAGAGATCAAGGCGTTATTAGGACATATGAATAGAGAAAAAGAAAAATCTGAATAATTAGTGATCTTGTGTAGTTGGTCTGATTAGAATTTCATTTACGTTCATGTGATTTGGTGCATCAATTGCAAAGATTATTGCGTTTGATATGTCATCTGCTTGTAATGCTTCCATTTGTTTACCTTTTTCAATGAACCCCTGTAGTGAATCTTCGGTGATTGTATTTGTTAATTCAGTCTGTACGACACCAGGCTCTATACTGGTAACTCGGATATTTTTTCTTACAGAAAGTTCTTGTCTCAAACCTTCTGAGAATGCAGTTACTGCATGTTTTGTTGCACAATAAACACTTCCAGCTGGAAAGACGATTCTTCCTGCAACAGATGAAATGTTAATGATATGACCCGATTTTTTCTCAGTCATTGTAGGGACGACTGCGGCAGTGCAGTACAATACGCCTTTGATGTTTACATCTATCATTCTGTCCCACTCATCAACTTTTAGTGATTTTACAAAACTAAGAGGCATTAATCCAGCATTATTTACCAAAACATCTACTGTTCCATACTTGTCTAGTGCTTGTTTAACTAAATTATCACAATCTGCTTTTTTGGTTACGTCTGTTTCACAGATAGTTATTTCTCCACCGTCATCGGTGATTTCTTTTTTCAAAGTTTCCAGTCTATCTAATCTTCTTGCTCCAGCAACTATTTTTGCGCCTTTTTTTGCAAGTGCTTTGGCAGTTGAATGCCCAATTCCGCTAGATGCACCAGTAATTACTACAACCTTATCTTGTATCAAAGCTAAATTTTATGAAATTTGTTATGACTAAAAATGTTACGTGATTTAGATAAAAAGAAGGTTTAGCAGCTGCCACAGCCACATCCACTATGAGTCTCAGTACCTTGAGTTACACTTGGTCTGCATTTGGAGCATTTGTTTCCTCCATCTGCTGAAAAAAATCCAATTCCGCATTCTATACATTTCATACTTGGCATAGCAATTGTCTATAACATGAGTATTTTACACTATTCATTGCATTCCTTGGGCAGTCTCAATCATCCACATCTCAACGATTCCACCAATTAACAATAATGCAACAACAGCTCCAATTTCAATGGAAATGAGAAGTTTGTCATTTTTAATTTGATTCCAGTTTTTTCGAATTACGTCTTTTGCTAGTAACGTACTACGTGACATTGCGATAGAGTATGCGCCCACTTCCATCAACCCAAATGGTGTCAAAAGTACTGCAAGCGGATTTAGCTGAGCTACCTCAGCATTTGTAGCAGCTATTGCTGAATATGCAAACCCAGTTGAATATGCTGAAAATAATCCCCATACAACCCCAAAACCTGGGATAAACATTGGTAATGCGATTGTTGTATTATGTACAAAGATACCAATTCCATCTATTGTATCAACAATTTCTTCAAAGAAACTCATTATCTCTTCGATCTCTGCTTCTGTAGGTTCGCTTGTTACAGCAGAGCCACCATAAACAACTGCAAAGATTGCAGTAAAAATGAAAAATAAGATTATTCTTTTTATGGTTAGCATGGTGCACGTTTAATCGATCTATATTTGAGGTTTTGTCGTAAAACAGATTTAATTAAAACATCAATCACTATTTGGAATGGACGAAGAAATTTCCTCAGCAGTTAGTTATGCGTTGAATAAAGGATTCCAGATTCATCCAGATGCATTAGAAATTTTACATAAAATTGATGTTAAAGAATTGGGCCAAATCATCAAAGATGTAGTTAAAGAAAAGACAAAACAAAAGCAGTTTTTGATTAATGAAGAAGATTTTGAGATTTATCTAGGAATTAAAGATGATGAGGAACATCAAGTAGAATTTGAGATTTTATCAGACCCTACTGAGAAGATTACTTCAGCTGAAGGTGTTGAAGGCTATGGTGCTTTGTTTGCTAGTAGATTTAACAAATTAAGACAAATAATGTCAGATAGGCCGGAATCAAAAAAGGTCAAAGATATTGAATCTGTAAAATCAGTTACAAAAAATGATGATGAACTGTATGTATGGGGATTAGTAACGGATAGAAAATCTGATAGAAATATTACAAAAATCACAGTTGAAGACCCAACTAGCTCCATGGAAATTGTTGTCTTTGAAGGAGACTTGAAAGATGCTGCAGATACTTTACTCATGGATCAATTTGCAATGTTTAAGATAGTCCCAGCCAAGAATGGTGGATTTTTTGCAAAAGACATCATATTGCCAGACATCCCAGAACACACCACAAATCGCTCAAAAACTGAAACTTATGCTGTTTTCCTGTCAGATTTACATGTAGGAAGTAAGTTCTTCATGGAAGAAGAATTATCTGAATTTATCAAGTGGATTTCTAGCGCAGACCCAATCGCTCGGAAGATCCGATTTGTTGTAATCGGAGGAGATTTGATTGACGGAGTAGGTGTTTTCCCAGGTCAAGACAAGGTGTTAGATCAGCTAACAACTGAAGACCAGCTACAAAAGACGTTTGAGGTTTTAGATAAGATACCAAAACACATCAAGGTCTTCCTCATATCTGGAAACCACGATGCAGGAAGAAAGGCACTTCCACAACCGGCAATCCCAAAGATGTACAATTCAGAATTGTGGGATAGAGAAAATTTCTTTATGCTAGGAAATCCATCTATGGTCTCACTAAATGGAGTTAAGGTGTTGATGTATCATGGTCAATCAATTGATGATGTGGTCAGAACCACACCAGGAGTGAGTTATGACAAGCCGGCTGCAGTAATGAGACACTTTCTCAAAGCCAGACATATGAGCCCAATTTATGGAAGTCGAACCCCAATTGCACCTGAAACTGAAGATATGATGGTTATTGATGATGTCCCAGACATCTTCCATTCTGGGCATGTTCACTTTGTAGGCTTGGATATGTACAAAGGAGTACTAATAGTAAATTCCGGAGCTTGGCAAAGACAGACTGATTTTCAGGAAAGTGTCGGAGTAACCCCTACACCAGGAATGGCCATCATAGTCAATCTACAAACAATGAAGGTCTACCAAAAGGACTTTCGTGTTCAAGAATCAGACTTTATTGAACCAAAACATGCAGAGCCTGCACCACTTAGTTAGAGGTATTAATCGTATTTTCCACTGCCTAGCCTTTTCTTGACTCGTTGTGGTTTTGAGTGGGCTCTAACCATATGCCTCATTGTTCTTTCAGGCTCTGAAAATTTCATGCCACATATTTTACACTCTAGGCTTGTTGTATCTTTAGATTTTCTGTTAAAGAGACCCATTGATTGGAGGATGAAATTCGAGCGTATTTAGTTTGTGGTTAAAGAATATCCTGTAATAGCATCTCATCTTTGAAGGTGGTTTTTACCATATCAGGTGAGACTGTAATTCTGAATTTTTTTGTATTTCCATGAGTTCCTTGATGGACGATTCTGCCGGCAATGATTCCTGACATTTCTATCTCACTGAGCATTTGGGTAACTCTTCTTTGGGTGAGCTCTTTTTGGCGTATATCTTTGCAGAGGTTTTTGTAGGTTGAATATACCTCGCCGGTGGATATCTCTGATGATTTCATTATCGCTAAAATTAGTAATTTTTCATGTAGTGGGTATGAGCGAAGTGCTACTACCTCTTTGTTTTCCTCGATCTTTTCGGCTGCCATTCTGATGTGCTCTTCTGTGACAGTTGATTCCTGGTTTCTTTCGGCAATCTCGGCTGCAACTCGTAGGAGGTCTAGTGCACGTCTGGCGTCTCCAGATTCTCTTCCGGCCATGGCAGAACAGAGATTCAAGGCTGCATCTGAGACTATACCTTCTTCAAAGGCCACCTCAATTCGGGCATCCAAAATCTCTTTGATTTGTGGTAGGTTGTAGTTTGTGAAAATTACCTCCTCCTCACTCAAAGTACTGATGACTCTAGGGTCTAGTCTTTCCTTGAAGGTTAGGTCATTTGATACACCAATTAATGTAAGTGAGCCTGTGGTTAATCGCTCGTTTGCTCGGGTTATTTGGTAAAGTACGTCTTTACCTGTTTTCTGGATTAGTTCTGCCAAGTAGTCAATTTCGTCAATAACGAAGACTGCATTTACCTCGTTTTTGTCTAAAACATGGATAATTCTGTTAAAGACCTCACTGATGGATAGTCCAGTGCTTGGGAGCCACATCTTCTCGTCGTTGGTCTTCTGGCTGCCTAGTCCCAGTTGTCTACCAAATGAGACTAAAAGCCCGTATAATGTGGTCTCTTGTTTTGCGTTTGTATATGCTAGTTTGATTGGAAATGATCCCTCTTCAACTCTTTTTTGAATTTTTGAGAGTACTTTTTTGATTACTAGTGTCTTGCCTGTTCCAGGCTTGCCATACACCAGTAGGTTTGATGGTCTTGATTCCATTAAAATTGGTAATAGTGATTGTGTGATTTTCTCCTGCTCAGGGTCTCTGTGGAGGATATCATTAGGCATGAATGTAAAGTGGAGCACGTCTCTATTCTTGATTAGAGTTTTGCCGTTTTGGGCTGCATCTAAAAGACGGTCGATTGGGTCAATAGTAGTAGTACTCATGTTGAGATCATTTACTATTTCAAAACAACAGTTCAACTGATCTTTTTGAAAAACTTCACAAGACTGATCGTTCTTGTTGACTCTTCTCAGATCGATAGGATCGCTCCCAGACACCTTCATTTCTAATGACAGATTAGATTGTATAATAAAATAAAATAAAATTAGTATAGATATGAATTCTCATTTTAAAAAAATTAGAAAAGGTAACACTGGAAAGATAGGTGTGTGGGATATCAAAAAAATGAAAATTAAGAGAGGAAATATGGATGAAATGTGAGAATAAAAGACAGTTAACAACTGTTAAGGTGGTGTTAAGGAAAGCCGAAAGAAGGTCATTTTACCCCCTAATTTCCAGTCTAGGCGTGAAGATGGGTGTTAACATTGTTAATATCATAAAATCACCCCCTTATTTCCAGTCTAGGCACGAAATATCTTGGGTTATGGGGGGTTTGCGAGCCTGTTTTGTTAATATCGAAAAAACACTCAGGCACGGCTCAGGCATGTCAATGTTAACAAACCAGTTAGTTAACAAATCTCAGAAGATCAGTTGATGAGTTAAGGTTGGATCCTTATTGATCTGAATGGCAGGAAAAAGAATTAGAATAGATCTAGAGGATAAGGATGGGGCCAAATACAAGTTCAACTTAGAGGGCAACATTAACCGTGATAAAGTCCTCAAAATTTTTGACTTACTAGACTTGATGAATATTGAAGAGACTGCAGACAACCCTGGTGTAGAGTCAGTTGGAGGCAAAATATGGCATATTGTGGACAAGTATTACCCAACAGGCAAATTCACCTCCTCAGACATACTGGAGAAATATGAGGATGAGTTCAACGAACCAATCAAACTTAGTGTAATTTCAACATATTTGGCTAGATTTACCTCTAAAAACAAGGTTGAAAGAGCCAAAAAAGGCAGAGAATGGGCTTACCACACTCTGAAACTCACAAACACTGCCCCAAAACTATCAGAAAACTAGGAAATACGCACTTTTCGGACCACTAAATGGTCTCCTTCCAGGCCTATTTTGAGATAATCACCCTTCTGCATCTCCAAATACCGTCTAAATTGCTTAGGTATGGAGATGGTTCCACCCGATGTTATCTTCACTAATTCTTCAGGAACCTCACTCATATCATAATATATGATAAACTAGTATTAATTAATTATGTTTATAATTATATCATAAATTATAATGAAAAATATGACTAAAACCACCAAAAAATCATCATTTCAAACACAAGTCAACAAAGTCAGAAAACCCTTCAAATAATGTAATTTGCCCTGATTTTAGACAACTAGGAGGTCTGTGGGGCTATAGTTTGTGGTGTTCCACCTGATCCAGACAACCTGGAAAGGCCATTTTGGGTAATTGAGTAGCTGTATGGCTTTGCGTTGGTGTTTCTCTGGACCAACCCATCGTCAGACATTTTCTTCATTGTCCTCGAAATATGCTCTCTACTCTTGCCTAGTGTGATTTGAATGTCACGTGATGTGCGTGACCTGTCTGTGATTAGTCTCAACACAGCCTCAACAATATCACCACTACTCATGTTAGGTGTTCTTTCTACTCTAGCTGGAACTGGGACCTGCTCAGGCACAACTTGTACCTGTTTCTCTACAACTTGTACCGGTTTTTCCTCATTTTTTACAATATTTTGTGGTGTTTCTTGAGAAAAGCTGAGATTTTCCAAGTCAATTGCATCTAATTTAATTTTAAGATCAATTAACTGTCTTTCATAGAACTCCAAGCGCTCTGAATCTTGCTTTGTTTGCTCATTAGAGGCTGAAATTGACTTTAATTTGGAATATACGAATAATGTGAATAATCCTCCTATGAAGGCCAATATGAGCCCAAATATCACGTCTAGGTCAGGAATCTCAACTAACATGACATATCATGATGAATTTGTGATTTATCGTGATTGGACAACATTATTTCACACTTAGACTAATCAAAATTCCATCACACTAATGCAGCACAACCATACATTCTAGGCACAAATCACATAGCCGTAGTTTGCTTCACAACACGCTCTATCACACTAATGATTTCTTGTTCCTTCTCAGGGAAAACATCACTATCTTTTATCACACTCATTCGTTCGGAGAGTTGTGATATTACATCAATATCATCAGGCAAAACCACGCCTAGTATGCCTAAAACTATGAATGAATAATACAAGCCTGAAAGCTTGTCCCTGGACTGAGAAACCTGCCTGTAATAGGCACCTTTAGTCATAGTAAATTCGACATCAGAAAGGTTCTTTGATTTTAAAATTATTTCAATTTGTCTCTCTGTAAATAGTGATTTTTTGATAATTTCTCTTAAAACATTGGAAAAATTAGATTTAGTGGGGTCACTCAAAGCTATACAAATCTGTATACCAGTACTTGAATAAAACTTAAAGGGTCATCCTTGAAGGGGGAACATGACCGGAAAAGTAGAAGAATTGCTCCTTTCTGAGCGTAAAAAGTCACCATTATTGTTCGTACTAATCGATTCAGAGGTATCTCAGATAGATTCTGCAGTAAAACTGGCAAAAGATGTTGAACAGATAGGCGCAGCATCAATACTGGTAGGCGGTTCATCTGCAACTGATCAGATGGAGATGGCCGAAGTGGTCAAAAACCTCAAAAGCGCAGTAAATATCCCAATTATTCTATTTCCAGGCAACATTACTGGGGTTGTACCTCAGGCAGATGCCATATTATTCAGTTCTCTAATGAATTCTGAGAATCCATATTACATTACACAGGCACAAGCCCTTGGTGCTCCAAACGTGCTCAAATTTGGTCTTGAACCGCTCCCAACATCCTATTTGGTTATTGGAGAAGGAACATCTGCCTGGTTTGTAGGCAATGTTAGAGGAATTCCTTTTGATAAGCCGAAAATCGCAGCTGCATACTCTCTAGCGGCTCAATTCTTTGGTATGCGATTTGTTTACCTAGAGGCAGGCTCAGGCGCAAAAACCAATGTTACACCTGAAATGGTTGCAACTGTGAGAAAGGTCTTTCAGGGATTCTTGATTGTTGGTGGAGGGATACGAGACGCCCAAACAGCAAAATCATTGACAGATGCAGGCGCTGATGCTTTGGTAATTGGAACACTTCTTGAGGATAGCAAGAACTTGGAAAAACTAACCGAAATAGCCAAAGCCATCAAAAACTAACCTTCTACATGTCCACAACAGCAAATTATACCAAAGAGATCAATATTCCTCAAAATTATTCAGAATACTATGAAGAACTCTCTAAACAGGTTTACAAGGAATTTGAGACCGCAGCAGATGCAAAATCAACGCTTTTAGACTCTTCTGGAATAATAGAGCCGAAAATCGCGTTTGATTTAGCGGAACGAGTAGCTAAAATGCATGATATTGATATTGCTACGCCTCTACGTGAATTATTAGATAAAACTGGAAAGGAAAACGCCGCTCTTATCATGTCAAAAGAGATTGCTTTAGGAAAGTATCAGTCTTCAGACGCAAGTTTAGAAGATAGATTAGATCATGCTGTTCGAGTCGGTTTAGCTATTGTTACAGAAGGTGTGACAATTGCACCATTACAAGGAATTAGTGAAATTAAAATTAAAAATAACAAAGATGGTTCTGAATATCTTTCAGTGTCAATTGCAGGACCAATGAGGTCAGCAGGAGGAACAGAATCGGCCGTCACAATGTTGATAGCTGATCACGTGAGACGCGCAGTTGGACTCGAAAAATATCAAGCCGATTGTTTTGATGATGAGACTGGAAGGTTTGTCGAAGAGTTAAGAATCTATGAAAGTGAAGCAAAACAAAGTTTTCAGTTCCATGTTTCTGATGATGATATCAAAACTGTAATCTCAAATTTGCCTGTTGAACTTGAAGGAGAAGGAACAGACCCAGATGAAGTAGTTAATCATCGTAACATGACACGAATTAAAACTGATAGAGTAAGAGGTGGCGCATTACGTGTACTAAATGACGGATTAATTGGAAGATCAAAAAAACTTCTGAAACGAATTGAGCAGTATAATCTAGAAGGATGGGAATGGTTACATGAAATTCAAGGCGCTGTCCAGAAAGGAGAATCTGGTGATGATGCATCTGAAAAACGTATGAAAGAGGTTATCACAGGCAGGTCCGTATTATCCATGCCCAACAAAATAGGAGGATTTAGACTCAGATATGGGCGTGCATGTAATACTGGTTTTGCAAGCGTAGGCCTACATCCGGTTATTGCTGAAATTTTAGATCATACCATTGCTGTAGGAACACAAATCAAACTCGACAAGCCTAGTAAGGGCGCTACAGTTGCATTTGTTGATTCTCTTGAAACACCCATTGTCAGATTGAAGGGAGGCGAAGTAATCAAAATTCAAGATACAGAACACGGAATTCAGATTAAACATGATATTGAAAAGATTCTACATTTAGGTGACATCCTAATCACGTTTGGTGATTTTCTAGAAAACAATGCAGAATTAATTCCAACACCAATGGTGGAAGAAGTTTGGATTGAGTATCTCAAGGCTAAACTTTCTAAAAATGACGTTCGACTCGAATTTCTAACAAAGACTCCTACCTTTGTTGAGGCCATTTTACTATCAAAAGAACTGAAAATTCCTTTACATCCAAAATTTCTGTATTATTGGAATTTTATCACAACTGAAGAACTAAAGCAAATCACAAGCCCAATTTTAAAATCAGAAAATGAAATTCATTATGAAATCTCAAAAAAACAAATTTTTGAAAATGTAGGGATCCCACACAAAGTTGCAGATGATAAAATAATCATTTCTGGGATAGATGTTCAAATTTTAGACCATCTGATTTTTGGCAACTCCCTGGATTTTGGCAGTTCCAGCTCTGTCTTAGAATTATTATCCAAAAACACCGGAATTGAAATCAAAAACAAATTTTCAAAATCAATTGGCGTTAGAATTGGCAGACCTGAAAAGGCAGCTCCTCGTTTAATGAAACCACCAGTGCATGTTCTATTTCCTGTTGCAGAAAAAGGAGGAATTACTCGCGATATTCTAAAAGCATCAGCAAAATCTGAATCATTTTTCTCAAATCTAAATAATCGTCGATGTGATAACTGTAACATACCATCAATTGGAATAATTTGTACAAAATGTGGTAAGAAAACTACAAAATATTACATTTGTAGAATTTGTAAAGATGAGTTAGAAACACCACATTGTGAAAAATGTAAGCGTGACGCAAATGGATTTTCATACAAACAGTTTCCACTAAAACAAAGTCTGATTTCAGCACAGGAAAAACTCGGAATACGCGCAAAATCACCGTTTAAAGGCGTAGAACAGCTAATCAATCAAGAAAAAATTCCTGAACCATTAGAAAAGGGATTGATCAGACAAAACTTTGGATTATCTGTATTCAAAGATGGCACAGTTAGATTCGATGCAACAAATTCTCCTTTAACTCACTTCAAACTTTCCTGGATTGGAACTACAGTTGATCAAATCAAAAATCTTGGGTATGAAAAAGATGTAAACGGAAATCCTATCACAAACGATGAGCAATTAATCGAACTGAAGATGCAAGATGTGATTATTCCCTTAGAGAGCGCAGAATATCTTGTGAATGTATCAAAGTACATTGATTTTGAATTACAGAAATTTTTTGGTAAACAGCCATTTTACAATCTAAAAAATACACAAGATTTGTTAGGACATTTGGTAATTGGTCTTGCACCTCATACCTCTGTAGGAATTACAGGACGACTAATTGGATATACTAAAACTCACGTCTGTTTTGCTAGTCCTATTTGGCATTCAGCAAAAAGAAGAGATGCAGATGGAGATGCAGACTCTGTCATGTTGTTACTTGATGCATTACTCAACTTTTCAAGACAGTTCCTGTCTGATAAAATTGGAGGATTAATGGATGCACCATTACTAATCCAACCAATTGTTTTACCACATGAGGCACAAACTCAGGCACATAATTTTGAGGTAGCAAAAAAATTCCCACTCGCATTTTATGAATCAACTCTCAATCATGAGAAATCAGGCGACATCAGAAATATTGAAACTTTAGCTATGCGAAAAGATACTGGTGATGAAAACATCTTTCATGATTATTTCTTTACACATGAAACGACAACTCTAACCTCATCAAAATCACGAAGTGCATATTCAACACTTGAATCAATGGTTGACAAGCTTGACTTGCAAATTAAAAATGCAGATATCATCAATGCTGTTGAAACAAAAGAAATTGTTTCATATCTAATACAAACACACCTTATACCTGACATAATGGGAAACATTCGCGCATATGCAAAACAAAAATTCCGTTGTACCGCATGTGGTGCAAAGTATAGACGAATGCCATTACTTCAAAAATGTACTTGCGGTCACAAATTATTACAAACTATTACCAGACCATCAATTGAGAAATATCTTCCATTAGCAAAGAAACTAGTCACAAAATATGATGTTGACCCATATCTAAAAGGAAGAATCATGACTCTATCAGATGAAATTGAACTGCTCTTTGGAAAAGGTGATGGTTCACAACAATTACTAACTGATTTTGTAAATTAACGTAATTTTACGTATTCGTAGGCACCAAGTTTGTTATCAAAACAATATTGTGTTTTCTTGAAATCTGTCTTGAACTCTTTAACATGTGCTGCAATTTCTCCTGCATCTTTCTTATCAACAACAACTTGTTTCAACAAAGATGCAATCTCTTTCATTTCAGATTCTTTCATACCTAAACGGGTAATCTCAGATGTTCCCAAACGAATTCCACCTGGATGCATATAGTGACGACCTGCTTTCAAATCTCCTGGAATTAATTGACGATTAACAATTATGTTTGCTTTTTCTAAATCAGCTTCGATAGTTCCACCATCACCATAATCTAAAACATTTACAACTGTCTGGTGTGATTCTGTATAACCTCTTTTCTCTCCTAACACTTTGAATCCTACATTGTTTAATTCGGAAGCTAATGCTTTTGCATTTTTAATTGTCTGCTCTGCATAATCTTTACCAAACTCTAAAGCTTCTGCAAATGCAACTGCCTTTGCACCCATGTGATGAATGTGATGACTACTTGTTAATCCTGGGAACATTGCTTTTTTGATTGGTTCTGCATGTTCTTCAGATCCTATTACTAATCCTCCTTGTGGACCAAACAAAGTTTTGTGAGTACTCATAGTCATTGTATCTGTTCCTTCTCTAAGTGGGTCTTGGAATTTTCCACCTGCAATTAATCCTGCAACATGTGCTGCATCATAATTGATGTGCATGCCGTGACCCTTTAGAAATTCAGCTAATTCTTTTACTGGGTGTGGAAATAAAAATACCGAACCACCAAACATTGCAATCTTTGGTAATTTTCCTTGTGATTTCAAATCTTCAACTTTAGCTTTTGTCTTATCAACATCTAATGTCATTTCTTCAGGATCAAATGCAAAGAACTCGATATCTAATCCGTGAACTAATCCTGCAGTTCCTGAATGTTCTTTCTTTCCATGTGAGATGTGACCTCCTGCAGGAATTGATGATGCAATCATTACATCTCCTGGATTTGAATAAGCTGAATAAATTGCCAAGTTTGCAACCACGCCAGAAACACTTCTGACATCTGCAAATTCAGCTTTGAATAATTTTTGAGCCAACTCCATACATTGAATCTCAACTTCATCGATGTAGGTACATCCAGCATAGACTCGCTCACCAGGCCAGCCTTCTGCATATCTATTACCGAAATCTGACATTACGGCCTCTCTAACAGCCGGACTAGGAATATTCTCACTAGCAATTAGCGGAATTGAATTTTCAAACCATTCATGATGCTTTTCAAGACTAGAAAATACCTTATCGTACGATTCTTTGTTTGAATCAGCCATGATTTTCAACTTGATTTTCCTAATTTAAGAACAGCGATCTTTCTTCTAATTTTTTAGAAAAAACAAGAAGCTAGCTATATATTTTGAAATCTGACGTTTTGATCTATGGCAGCACAAACTCCAAAAGGCAACATGCCGGTTGTAGTTCTCAAAGATGACGCAAGTCAGGTAAAGGGAAGAGAAGCCCAAAAAAACAATATTGCAGCTGCCAAAATTATTGCCGAAATTGTTCATACTAGTCTAGGTCCAAAAGGAATGGACAAGATGCTAGTTGATTCTCTAGGCGACGTTACAATTACAAATGATGGTGCAACAATTCTAAAAGAAATTGATGTTCAACATCCAGCAGCAAAAATGCTAGTTGAAATTTCAAAAACCACTGATAATGAAGTAGGTGATGGAACAACATCTGCAGTAGTATTAGCTGGTGCATTACTAGAACATGCTGAAACACTTGTCTTACAAGATGTACACCCAACAATCATTGTTGACGGATACAGAAAGGCAGGACGAAAAGCAAAAGAGTTCTTAGATCAAATTGCAGATAATGTTTCTCCAACTGATAACGGAATTTTATTAAAAATTGCAAAAACTTCCATGCAAACTAAACTGGTTAGAAAAGATTCTGAACAATTAGCAGACATGATTGTTAAAGCAGTAAAGGCAGTGGCCGAACAAAGTGGTGATAAATTCACTGTTGACATTGATGATATTAAAGTAGAAAAGAAAGCAGGCGGTTCCATTAAAGATTCTAAAATTATTCAAGGAATTGTTTTGGATAAAGAAATTGTACATTCTGGAATGCCAAAGAAAATTACAGAAGGTAAAATTGCACTCTTAAACGCAGCATTAGAAATTAACAAAACTGAAACTGATGCAAAAATTAACATTTCAAATCCACAACAAATGAAAGCATTCTTGGATGAAGAAAATAAAATGCTCAAAACAATGGTTGACAAAGTTATTGGTTCTGGTGCAAATGTAGTATTATGTCAAAAAGGAATTGATGACATGGCACAACATTATCTATCAAAAGCAGGAATCTTAGCTGTTAGACGTGTAAAAGAAAGTGATTTATCAAAACTTGCAAAAGCAACTGGTGCAAGAATTGTAACTAATCTAGATGATTTGTTTGAAAGAGATTTGGGTTCAGCATCTTCGATACAAGAAAAGAAAGTTGAAGAAGACAAATGGGTTTTCGTTGAAGGTTGTAAACATCCAAAATCTGTAACATTACTACTTCGTGCTGGCTCACAAAGAGTTGTAGATGAAGTAGAACGTTCGGTTCATGATTCACTAATGGTTGTAAGAGATGTAATGGAATTACCATCTGTAGTAGCAGGCGGTGGTGCACCAGAAACATTTGCAGCAACAAAAATTAGAAGTTGGGCAAAATCACTTCAAGGTCGTGAACAACTAGCTGCTGAAAAATTTGCAGAAGCATTAGAAGCAATTCCTTTAGCATTATCTGAAAATGCAGGTATGGATCCAATTGATACACTTACTCACTTACGTGCAAAACAAATCAAAGGTGAGAAATGGACAGGAATTGATGTTATGAAAGGTAAAGTTGGAAATTTGAAATCAACAGATATTATTGAACCATTAGCAGTAAAACACCAAATTGTTTCAGCTGCAACAGAGGCTGCATGCATGATCTTAAGAATTGATGATGTTATAGCTACCGCAAAATCCGCAGGACCTCCACCAGGAGCAGAAGGAGGAATGCCTGATATGGGTGGAATGGGTGGAATGCCTGGTATGGGAGGCATGGGAATGCCACCTGGAATGGGAATGTAGATTAGCAATAATTTTAATCAACACAATTTTAGTCTAAATTATCATGGTAAAACATAGAAGATTTTCTGATAAACCAAAAGAGGATTCTAATCAAAAAGAAACTGGATTACAAGAAAAAAACATTTCAGCTGAAAAAACTTCTCTTGATTTAAAGACAATACTTCTATCGGGAACAAAATATGCTTACATTATAGCAGCAGTTGCATTACTTTCTGGAATATTTACTCCATTAACTTTAGGTATAGAAATTGAAAATGTAATCTTTGGGATGCTTTCAATTTTTCTAGGTCTTGGAGGAGGCATAGTAATTTTCTTAGGAATAAAACGCCAAAAATTCACTACAATAATGGTTTGTGGTGGGTTAGGAATGATGATTGGTTCAGTACTTCTAATCTATGAATCAACTAATCATCCAATACTCTAGCTAGATTATACATCAAAGTAAAGATAAAACTCATGTGGGTGTGGTCTAATTGCAATTTCTCTGTGGTCTCTTCTCTCTAGATCTATAATCTTATCCAAAACTTCATTTGAGAAAATTGGGTTTAGATATTTTCTGTCACTTTCTAACTCATCCAATGCCCTTCCGAGATTTGCAGGTAAAGTATCGATTCCGTGTTTCTTTCTTTCTGATTTTGTCATTTTGTAGATGTCTTCTTTAACTGGGTCTCCTGGTTCTATTTTCTTTTTTATTCCATCTAAACCTGCAGCTAATACTGCTGAAAATACAAGATATGGATTTGATGCTGGATCTGGAACACGATATTCCATTCTTTTCATGTATGCATATTTTTCTCCTTTAAAGTGGCCCGGAATTCTAATGGTTGCAGAACGGTTACTTGAACTCCATGCAATGTAAACTGGTGCTTCATAACCTGGAACTAGTCTATGATATGAGTTTGTTGTAGGATTTGTAATTGCAGTTAATCCTTTGGCATGTTCCATTACTCCTCCACAGAAATAACGACCGGTTTGGCTTAGTTCTAATACTTCATCTTTGTCATAAAACGTATTCTCATCTTTTTTCCATAAACTAACATTTGTATGCATTCCAGAACCTGCATCCATTGAAATTGGTTTTGGCATCATTGTTGCTACTTTTCCAAACTGTTGTGCAACATTTCTTACAACATACTTGTATGATTGAGCACCATCAGCAGAATTAGTCATTAAATCATATTTTATGTCGATTTCACATTGTCCTGCTGTTGCTACTTCATGATGATGATTATCACATAAAATTCCAAAATTATCATTCAACACATCTACACATTCATTTCTGAACGGAGCAAGAGTGTCTGATGGAGTACTTGGATAATATCCCTCTTGTAATCCCATAGGATAACCAGTTCCTTCCTGACTCCATGGTGATTCAGAAGATTCAATTGAATACGATTGTCCTTTGTATGGTGTTAAAACATCCCAATGCACCTTATCAAATACAAAAAATTCTACTTCTGGTCCCCAATTACTAAAATCAAATCCTTGTGTCTTGACAAATGCTTCTGCTTTTTGGCAAATTCCTCGAGGATCACTTTCAAGACGACCTCTTCCTCCGCCCCAGTATACATCACACAACAATCTGGCTGTCTTTTTTTCTGTAAGCCATGGAATAATTGCAAATGTACTTGGGTCTGGTTTTAATATTAAATCAGAGTCTGCAATATCTGTAAATCCTACAATTGATGACCCGTCTAATTTTGGTAAACCATCTTCCATTTGGTCTGGGGTAAAAGTATCTGCTGAAATTGTAGTATGATGAAATCTACCTGTTAAACCAGTAAATTGGAGATCTATGAACTTGATATTCTCATGTTTTATTCTAGAGAATACCTCATCTGAAGAATATTTTATCTGAGTGGCTTTGCCACCTATTACTTTATACGGCAATTTTCTAACTTCAAGCTAAAAGAATTAAACGTACCATTTAAGATTAACTTTGTATCAATATGTCAGCTGTTGAATCACTAGATCTAAAAAATCTCCATGTAATTGTAATGCAAGAATTCCAATCAGAAGATATACAAGAACTGAATAGTGATTTTTTCAGAAATCTGTCAAGTACTATTGGAAAATTAAAAAATGAAGAATATGATGGGATTGAAAAGAAGGCAAAAAATCAGATAATTTCAACAACTACAAATCTTATCGAACTTTTAGTAAATAAAAGACTGGAAAAAATTTCCAATTCTACAAAAATACCTTACAATATTTTAACCGATGAAGAAAAATTTGTTATTGATTCAAACGATGAAATGAACGAACGAAAAGACATGATAATATCTGGAATTATTAATGGAAAATCAAAATTTTTAGAAACCACTTCTACAAAACACAAAACAAAACCAATTGCAGTTAGATTTGTAAAAGAATTTGATGAAATAGTTGGTGTTGATTTGGAGAAATATGGACCATTCAAGCCTGAAGATATAGCAACAATTCCTAATGAAAATGCACAAGCTTTAATTTCAAATGGAATCGCACTAAAAGTTAGAATAGAAGAATAACATGTCTCATCCCGGTTCAGTCGATATAATTGATTTTTTAGCTTTTACAATTTACCCTTTCATTGCTCTAGGTATAATTGAACTAATCAGTAGAGGAATTAAACTTCCATCTTGGAAAAAATTATCCACACAAGGAATTGCGATGATAATTTTATCTATAATTTATGTAATAGCTCCTGCAATTATTGTTACACGTGAGGGTCAAACACATGTTGAACCATTATGGATGTCAATTGTGGTAATGCTTGCATTAGCTGTTACATTATTTTTCCAAGCAAGACGTTCAAAACTTGATCCTACCAAAGCAGAATATTGATTAACGAAACCTTCCAAAAAATTTTTTAAATTTACTAGAACCTGGTCCCCCATCTCTAATCACTTTTTTTTCACCAAACTTTTTTGCTCTAATTACTGTTAATTTTACACAACGATGATCTTCTGGAAGCCTATGTTCATCACAAAATGGATCTTTACAGTATGTACATTCAAACGGAATATCTACCATATCGCCACAATATGCACATCTTTCTGGTTTCATATTGTTAAATAGATTTTTTCGCTAATAAATTTACAACATTTTCTCTAATTCTGTAAAAGTACTGATAACACAGATTCGATATTTTTCAAACTTTGTGATTGAATTTTTATGAGGCGCACCAAGATATTCTAGTTCTCTAATCTGATTCTCAATAGCTTTTTCATCAGGTTTCAATCTATGTGAAAATCTATTTCTTATCTGGTTAATCAAACGAGCATTTTTCTTAACATTTCCTTTTAGCTTCCCAGATTTTTCTAATATCAGAAATTTTTGATACCACATGAATTGTCCATCATCTAATACATCTGCATGAATATTGAATTTCTTCTCCAGTATTTTCTCCAAAATTCTTTCAATACATACTTGGCCAACTAGAAATAATTCGTGGCTGTTATCTGCCTCCAGTATTTTCTCCAATTCTTTTTTTGATGGAGCCCACTTTGCTGCTTTTTTACCCATGACTAATCAAAATTGATATACGATTCAAGTGTTGCTTGGTTGAATACCATCACTGAGAGGTCTGAGAATTCTTTTCCTTCCAATTGTTCAACTGTTCCCTCAAAACTAGTCTCATTTTCCGTAGTTATCGACTCATAGACATGTACTTTCATCTTTGAAGTATCAAAACCATTTTGTTTCAAATATTTTGCAATCTCAGATTGCATGAAGTGTTTTTCAGGAACTTTTGGCCATGGTCTTGGAACAAGTATTACACTAAAACCATCAATTAGTGCTTTTTGCAATTCTAATTTTTTCTCTTCTATTGATGTTGAAATATGCATCGTAATCACTTTCGATTTATCAGTTGGAACTTTTGCACGTGATGCAGCAACCTGTGTTGAACTAATGCCAGGAATTATTTCAACTTCATCATAAATCTCAATCAATCTATCTACAACTTCAGATTCTGAAAAATTAACATCGCCAGTAAATGGAACAAGTATTGTATGATTATCCTCACTAGCAATCTTCTGATATGCGTCTTCCTGGTTTGTCATGGTAACTTCAATTACCTGCTTTCCATCGAGAAAACTCTCAATTGTTTTTAATGTATAGGCATAACCAATCACAACATCACATTTTGAAGTAAGATCTTTAATGATGTCTGGAACAAATTTTGATGAACCAGGCCCTACACCAACTGCATAAACTTTATTCAATTCTACTCTTTGACAATTTGTTTTGATTTAATAAATTCAACAAAAGGTTCCCAGTCTACTTTAAGAAATGATGTAGGATCTTTTAATGGATATTGAACCCAATCACGAACAATCGAATATTGATACTCCTTCTTCTTCTCATCTTCAATTATTTTCATCTTCAATACATTTCCCCACTGTTTTTCTTCAGCACTGATCTCTAAAATATTATTAAAAGTCACTTCAGACACATATTTACTCTTTTCAACCAAATCAATTTTGAGGTCTTCCTCATCATAACCATCATGAGTGATCATAACATTATTGTTGTTATGTAATGTAACTACTTG